>Ga0123352_10005352_pt1 | contig 19291 bp, 14 predicted proteins | sample TergutLab28metaG_FD_89700 | JGI IMG/M metagenome (GOLD analysis project Ga0123352, IMG submission 89700) | Labiotermes labralis P1 segment gut microbial communities from Petit-Saut dam, French Guiana - Lab288 P1 | ecosystem: Host-associated > Arthropoda: Insects > Digestive system > Gut ... | reverse complement strand
ATGGGGTGGGGGGTTTGGGGTGGGGGGGGGGGGGGTTGCCAGACCAGTAGTCCCTCGCCTGGGTTCCTCCCTGATCCAACGTGTAAACGTCAAATTCAAGTTAATTGTGCACATAAATTTTTATTACAAAAAATGATAAGGGCGTAGCTAATTTTGGGACAATATGTACTGCCTCTGCGTAAATCTGACCTTAAGAAATCGAGTGTCTAGTCTCGTACTGCGATGTGACAATCTTAGCTGTTGTTATATATGTTTATATTGGAAATATATTTCTGGCTTTAGAAGAAGAAGGATTCTGAGAGTGTTTGTAAGAGATGCTGGAGGCTGTAAGAGGTCGGAAGTGATAGCTGAGCGGTTTGTACTCTTCATCAAACATAATATTCATCAAACCAAGCAGAAAGGAATGGGTGTTGCATGTGACACACACGGAAGGACGATAAATACGTTCAGCGTATTGTTTCATAGACTTTAAGGTTAGATACAGGGAGTACATGAGAAGATAATATTAAAGTGGACCTTAAGGAAGCGGATTGGAAAAATGTAGACGTAGCTGTCTCAGAATATGGACTAATGACAGGCTGTGTTGAATGCAGTAATGAGTCGCCTGGCTACGAATAAGGGCGTTGATTTCTCGAACTGTTAGTTTCTAAAGAATGATAGTGCTCCATACAGTTACTTTATAATCCGGAATCCACAGAACGAAAGCCGCAGCTAGCTACCGGGAGTGGAAATATTTACTGGACCCTTTGGTTAAATTCGGAACAGATTTCTACTTCGTCTTCCTGCAATTACTTAGCTCAGTTCTTGGCGCTAAGTGCTACAGTGCAAAAAAAAAGTTTTTCACGTGTACTCCCATTTTTACTAATATTTTTCTGGCGTTCACTCTTTATCAGTAATACCTTTAACACGAACGAATCTAAATATTTAAAAGTGATAGATATGATACGCTCTGAACAAAAATGACGAGACCTAACTAAGAATCACTTATACTCACTAACCGTCGGATTCTTACTTTTTGTCATGACTTTCCGATAAATGTTTAAAACTTTCAGATACTTTTCGTTCGTGTAAATTAAGCCCGTTCTTGATCTTACCTTATATTCAGGAGCCGCGAGACAGTCTCTTAATACGCGTGTGACCCGCAACTGTTGTCTGCTCAAAGGAATACGGATGTGCATGATCGTCACCATCACTGTAACAGACAATGTGTAACCGAGATCAGAGTGAGGCGTACTGGCGCCTTGCTCCATTGACAACCAGTTCAACTCCATTGCACCTCCTCCTTCCATTCAGCGCGCGCGCAGTTCGCGAATGACTACGTCACCTATCTTATTGCAGGTTTTTACATAGCCTAGGTATAAAGTGTTATACGTTCCACGGTCTAAATATCTTTGCTGTCTCCATACGGAAGACCATAAACATTAACCTTTGTCAAGTTTGCACAAATCCACACTTCAAAGGAATAGTATTCTACGATGTGTTTATATTTTTGTCTTGGCACTTCTATCAGCGGCCATTCAATTCCATCTAAATTTCTACAGACTTTTCATTTGTAAGCGCTGATTACTGTTACAGATAAGGGCTGAACGAACGAAATCCTATTACCAGAGTGGACGGGGCTTCTTCTTCTTCACTTCCGTGTCCAGATTGGACGTGCGCCTCATCCCTCAGTCTTCTAGCCATTGGTATTGTGGGCGTGTCCATTTAAAGCTTGATGACTGGTGTCAGCTCTCATAATAAGTATCAGTTCCTTGACCAAGGCATCCTTACCGGCTGTTTGCTACACTGAACATCGTATCGACTGGCTACGACCCTCGACCCAACGCGTTCGGTACGACATATGAGCACCTGATTTGTAAGAGACGCTCTCAAAGTATATGTACAGAACCTGGAAGAGACGCATCATATTGTCAACATTCAACCCTCAGGAATGTAAACTGCTTTTTTTTTAGTGATGAGAATCACTGAACAGATCAGGGAGAAATTGATGGGAGAACTAACGGAACTGCATAATGAGGAACGTGAGAATTTGTACCGTCATCAAATAGCAGTAGGCTTGTACACGATAATTTAATTAAAGATGGGGCCTGTATTAAGCACAGAGCCACAATATGTATGAAAGCTTTAGTGGCTAATTTAAAATAAGAGTGATAACTTGCAAGAATTAAGCATGGATATTTAGGTAATATTAAATGGATCTTTAAAAAATGGGAAATTAATTACATTTGGATTAGGTTAGAGACCAGTAGCTAGGAGTTATGAAGACGGTAACAAATTTTATGAGATAATTTCTTTACTAACAGACCGACTATTAAACTTTTATAGTTTATGAATGAAAATCCTGTACCATGGTAATAGTCCAAATAAAACAATTTATAGGATGATAATTTCTGCAAATCGGACGTTAGGATCTAAAAATAAAGTGGGTTTTGAGGGATGGAACGGAAGGAAATGTCTCAGAATGGTGTGCACTCGAGGGCTTTGGTATAAGCGGTGGTGAAGCTTGAGTTTTCTGAGAGGAAAATTACTTACACAACCAGCAGGAAACGTTTTGTGAAGGAAAAGTTATATTTTACCTAGGAACGTAAGAGTTAATTGTTGCCAACGTTATTTGAACGTGTCTTTATTTTGATAAACTTCATAAGAAAAGTGCGTAAGGAATAGTAGAATTATTATTCATAACCCCGCAGAAACTGTAAAACTTCTCCCCAACACCAGAAAGAGCATAGCTTCTTTAGAAGGTTCCCAGGATTTGCCCGCTTGTCCTTCTGATACGAGTGGCGTGAATTGAAGTAACGGCATGCAGCTGACGGAGTGAATGAAATTCATCTGCATTACATAAAGTAATTCAGCTTGTACCTTACACAGACAAAACTCCACCGTCACTACAAGTACCCCTAAGTGCTCTGTAGGGCACTAATCTATTTTAGGTACATTCGCAAATTTGCGAAAAGCGACTCTTAGCTTCTATTAAAATATATTTTCAATCTTATCTCTCAGCTACATGTTTCGGCTTGTCCGTCTGGAGCCATCTGCAGGCTGAACTTTTTAAAAGGATAATATGTACAATTGACAATGTTGTGTTGATTACGAGACTCAAAATACATTTTAATAATTGCCTATTTGAAAGTTGTGTTAGACTATATTTCACATTTCATATTTATATATTTGTATTACCATTGAAACACAACGGGGATGTCCCACCTGAAAATTATAAATACCAGTCAAGGTTACATCCATAAATATGAAAACCTAAAAAGGAAACTGTACAATTGCAATGTCAACATTTATTTCAATCAAAAATGCCTTAAACACGAGATCTCCTAATCAACATAACGTTGTCAATTGGACATATTATCTTTTTAAAAATGTTCAGCATGAAGATGGCTCCAGACAGACGAGCCGAAACATGTAGCTGAGAGATAAGACTGAAAATACATTTTAATAATTGCCTATTTGAACGTTGTGTTAGACTATATTTTATATTCATATATTTGTATTACCATTGGAACACAACTGGGTTGTCTCACCTGAAAAAAAAGACTGTTAACTTCATTTTGTCTGTCTGTCTGTTTGTCCGTCCGTCCGCATGGAACAACTCGGCACCCACTGGACAGATTTTCATGGCATTTGATATTTGGGTATTTTTCGAAAAATCTGTCGAGAAAATTCCAGGTTCATTCATATCTGACAAGAATAACGGGCACTTTACATTAAGACATCTGTACAGTGAGACACTATCTCGCTCAGTTCTTCTTAAAATGCGAATTTTTCGGACAACAGTTGTAGAGAAAATCAAAACACATATTTTATATTCAATAGTTTTTTTTGTCGAAAATCGTGCCATTTTTTAGATAATGTGGAAAAATATTGTAGAGCTGGACAGGCCACAGATGACAGTATAGCACCTGCATATTGCAGCACGCCTGCTACCTAAGTCCACAAACACACATACATAATGTTTAGTATTTATTGCATTTCCACTGCAGCAATGGTCGCACGAAAGCTCATCAATATAACGTTATACTTACATTGCCTGTCTTGTCTTATCGAAAGAATAGAAAACAATTAAGAACGCTGCGTTGACGATGTGCAGAGCTCTAAATGTTACAGCAGCATTTATTTGTTGTTATTACGGGGCTTTAAAGAATTCAGGCAGTTTACATAGCACTGCGGCGCGTGAAGCTTTATTTCTGAATAGATAAGTTTAAAATCGACGACTTCCAACACAAGCGTTATATTTAGCACCTACGTACTTCAGCCCTCTAAAGCTCAGTGGTAATTATATCTTCCACCTACCGTAACATCAATAAACTATGCGTGGTACTCACAGAGTGTACGTGTGTGTTTCATTGCTTCGTGTTATTCCTTCAATAAGCAGTAATATGCACTAGCGTGTCCTTGTAATCGACGCAGAGAGAAAAGGAGAAAGGTGTTTTATTTCACGACGCTGTCAGTTGCTAAGCCTGTGTAGTGTTGATGATAAATGTATGAAATATGAGTTTTGAGGAATGGTGGGATGATACGCACAAGGAAAATCGAAGTACTCAGTGACAATCCTGTTCCTGTACCAGTTTTCAACAATAAATCCTACATTGGCTGGTCTGGGTTTGAAATTGGGCCTTCGAGATGAGAGGACTAAGACTTTTCGCCTGAGCCGTGGCTTGGCGTTTTGTACTGTAGAGGCAGCATGGTAAATACGGAAAGAAGTTGTATTTATCTTGCACCTATTTAGATGTATTTTATTATTTAAAGAATTAAACATTGACTTAATTATCAGGATAATCATATTTAGATTCTTCAGCTTTATCTATTTAAAATTAAAGTGTGCCTTATATGGGATGCTTATAAGGTGCTGGCTGATAGATCAAGTTAACAGTGGAAACTGCCCAGCGACTGTGCGAATTCCATCTACTTGCTTTTTCGACAACTATGAATGGTGGGCCAACGGAAATAAACAAGGAATGTTATCTTGAATTCAAGAGTTCATGTAGTAAAACAAAATGCCATGTATTCAGAATGATTTATGGGCGCAAATCACAGCAGTGTATAAACATATTTAGCTGTCCTACAGCCTTAAGTTTCAGGGCACACTAGCGTCACACCCACACGAAAGAAATTAGTTCATTAATTTTTAAGTTCGAGTCTAGCCACAGGTCTAGCCGTACGGACGAATAATATACAATTTAATATGTTCCATATTCCCTGCACTGATGGATAAATCAACAAATTAAGAGCAGCAAATGCAATATGTCAGATGTGTTTATCACATGTTATACATTACCTACATGTTTCATATTATATTTTGCAATGTTTGAGACATTCCCCCTTACAGGCACACCTCCATAGAAAACACAGGATGCACATATACTGCATAAAGCAATACACCAAGATTTTTAAAGGAATTGAACTTTTATCAAATTTTATCAGCTAATATGCTGACATTCAATGACTGTGTAGGAAGTTTGAGACATGCTTTTAGCAGTGAATGGTTCACTTATACATTGTAACAGTTTGTTTGCGATAGCTTGTAATCTTGTAAATTACCCTGTTGATGACCGCGAAAGGGGTTGAAACATTTCGATAGTGAATAACATGTGATGAACACATTTCACATATGTGTATTTGTTGGTCTTGTTGTGTTGAGTGAAATATAGGAATTGGTTTGACGTTTTTCGATTAAATTTGATCTTTTCATTGTTACACCGTGCATGTTGTCGAGTCACTCAATTATTATACCAAATAATGCAATTAAATAAAATTTACACATTAAAATACCAAAATTGCTCCGACATGTTTCGGTCCTAAGTCCATCATCAGGGAGTTGTATTTCTTTGCCTTGCTAAAGTCACATTAAAAGCCACATAAAAACCAGTCATAAATTAACTTCGTTGTACTAGTGGGGTATTGTGGCAGCATGCCATGTTGTGTAATGTTTTGTTGCGAAGAGTGCCCTGCTAGCAGGGCCACAATACCCCACTAGTACAACGAAGTTAATTTATGACTGGTTTTAATGTGGCTTTTAATGTGACTTTAGCAAGGCAAAGAAATACAGCTCCCTGATGATGGTCTTAGGACCGAAACATGTCGGAGCAGTTTCGGTATTTTAATGTGTAAATTTATTTAATTGCATTATTTGGTATAATAATTGATTGATGATATATTAGCATAGATTAAAATGGAATTATTCAACTTTCTTATTAGAATGACACATTGAAATGAGTATTATTTCTGCTTGTGTTTGGAACTTTTCAGCACAATGTACATGTAAAAAAAAAGGAATATAAGAATTGATTCAAACTTCTGTGAATATAATGTCTATAATTCTGCCCTGAATTAGGAGAGACAGATGAAAATGTGGCCTTTTTTTTGGGGTTTCGTACAATAGCAAGTGTACGGTTGCCAGATGCCGCCAACTCTCCGTTCTCTTGCGAGTAAGCCATTAAGAGCTGTTTTTACTAGTTAAATTATAATTTGTGTCTCAGAACACGTGCCTCCAGAAATGTGAGAGCGTCCATTTCCGAGCGCTATGTAACTGCGCTCCTTTCAATTGGAGGCATCTTTTATCTTATCGTCGTCATGAAATGGAATTACCTTTACCCACTCTCTTTGCTAACTCTTACATCCATTACTTTACATTATTTTAAATTTAAAACTGGGTTTTTTATCGCTTATTTTTAACTGGAATATGTTAGCTGCATATACTCGTATTTGGATAGGTTAGAATTATATCTTCAGCTTTGTAAGAAAAGAGAGCTCGTCCAGAAGTTCGTAGTTCACATCTGTGTATTTCGACTCGGCCTACAATCTAAATTACACCTGTGAGAGGTAGGATGAGCTCTTTCTGTCATTTTGATTATTGGCGCTTTACTGTCTTGAAATACATTAGAATGCGAAATTTTTCCTCTTTTTCTAAAGATACCTCCTGATAACTTATGTTAATTCTTATTCCTGTTCCAACGATATCGTCGTACAGACTAGGTCTTCCTCCTCTTCTAAATATATCTATACATAATAATGCTCCCTCCTGTTCTCAAAGTACCTCTCTACATGTTAAGTATTCTTCCTGTTCCATAGACACATCCCTATACATTAATGCTTCCTCTTGTTCCAAAGATACGCCGCTGTACATTATTTCTTCCTCCTGTTCTCAAGGTATCTACTTACACATTAATACAACCTCCTTTTCCAAAGGTACCTCCTTCAATATTTTTCTCTCTTCTGTTTTAAAGATACCTCCGTACACATTAATGCTTTCTTCTGTTCTAGATATACCTCCTTACATATTAATTCTTCTTCCTGTTCTAAATATACCTCCTTACACATAGTGCTACCTCCTTTCTCTAAGGATACCTCCTTACATGTTAATTCCCTCCCTTGTTGTAAAGATACCTCCTTACATATTAATTCTTCCTCCTGTTCTAAATATGCCCCCGTACACATTAGTGTTTCCTCCTGTTCTGAAGATGTCTTCTTACACATGATTTCTTCCCCCTGTTCTAAAGATGCCTCCTTACCTAGTAATTCCTCCTGTACCAAAAATACCTCCTTACACATTGGTTATTCCTCCTGTTCTGCAAGTATAGCCCTAGACATTACTGCTTCTTCCTGTTTTAAAGATACCTCCTTATCTATTAATTCTCCTCCTCTTCTAAAGTTAATTCCGTGTATGCTTCTTTCTGTTCTTAAGATAACTCCTTACAAATTAGTCACTACTTATCCAACCAAAGGGAATGAAGCCTTGATTTTGCCTTTTGTTTTCACCGACGGTAACTGCTTTTCTCTGATTATAGATTTTGATGCAGTATTTAATGAAGTCACACCTGAGATGTGGATAAAATCCGTTAAATAAAAATTATTTACCTTCGTATTAATTATATTGAATTTCCGATGAAAGCAATTCCGAAGTAGTTCCTCCTTCCCCCAAACCGGCGCTTACATTTTTGCGGCGAGTCCTGCTTTGTCACCTGCTTTACGAAGAGCGTGATATGTAAGGAGCAAACAATTTGACAAGAGTTTCTCACGTCTGCTCCTTGTTATTTATATTAGTTTTTCTTTGAATAATTTCAGTGCTGACGTAACTCAACTTCCTAATTATTTCGTCTATACTTTGTTGGTAATCAATATTTATTTAATGGATATTCGGATTTTTTATTTATATTTGCAGAAGATAAGGTTAAACACGATGCAATAGATACAGTCTTGTGTTTCGTGTATTGTTGCAATATCATATGTCACACATGTTTCCTAGAAGATTAATGTTAATGAACTTACTGATTAGTACCAGAATGTTGTACTCGTGTATTATTTCAGAATGCGATACCAAACGTAGACTCTTAGGTTGACAGTGTTACAGTCGACGTGCAGATTCTGACTTTAAGAAGAATGATTTCTCTATAACATGTCAGGCTTGCTGTGATGTGATTACGATTGTTGTGAAATAGAGACATATTAATTTTGTGGTTGTATCATAACTTTAAATCTGAAGTTACTGCCTTCATACAATGTAAATTCACATTTCCTTTTAATAGAGACATTTATTTATTTATTTGTGCCTTCAGTAAGTCTGTGATTTCTTCTAATTCCAATCGGTAGAGTAATTATTATGTTAGCAATAATATAAACAGAACTGGATGTCGTATTATTGTAGGTATTATTCCAGCATTTGTCTTGAATGCATGAGGAAAACCACGGAAATCCGACAATAAGAAAGCCAGACTTAGGAAAGAGGAATTTGATAGAGAGGATAACTTTGAATATGGGATCCCGTATATTATAGTTACAGTTGTTCATATGCCTGGCAAGGGCCTAAAAAATCACTGGCCTGTGAGAACGTTTTCCAGGATTACCCAGACCTTAAAATTACAAGTTTAGAAAATAGAAAACCAGAGGCAGAATCTTCCGCCTTTGGTCGTGAGTGGGACTTCCTTTGTCTAGCTAGAAACATGCCACAAAATTCGCAGGAACTAAAGTCTCTGTGAGTCTGTGAACTTGTCGCTAAGGGAGATGAATAAATGCTGTATCGTGGGCATTGTAATGACTTACTGCAGACGTGATCGAAATTTGCAATGAGGAGACCACAAAGTGTTTGCTGATTCCAAAGGAATGCATTATGCGAGACGAATCGAAGAAAAGTTTTGTAATGCGCAATGTAAATGTAGACATCTCCATGTCACTCACTCATTCACTCACACACACATGTGAAAAAAGAATTGAATGTAACCGAAAACATTTACACAACAAAAGTGAATATGTACTTACTGTAAACTTTAAAGTGATAGTAGCAAAGTTCTTACCCTATATGTCAGGGTTCAGCATCATGGTTGTCCATGTTGAATGAATGGACAAAGTGGCCCCAACGAAATGTTTTTCTCTGCATATTTTATTTTTCTCCTGCAAATTATCTTTTCGCCATTGTCCCATAATTGCAATTATGGGCGATCGACTGTGATCAGGGGCTGATAAAGTCCAATTTAAGGCTGCAGTACGAGGGAAATCAGTCTCTTATCGTTGCTACTTTTGATACTGCAGGTCAAAATACCAACGGACTGAGTCTCACCTCACTGATTGTAACTAGCTAACTGCTATAAGTTACAGTAGTCTATATGTATAAAGTTTGTGTGCACATCCACAATGCAGATTTGTGAAAAAGTAAGGTAATTCCCGCATGGCTTAGCATTTTGTGTGCGTTCCGTTGTTACTATCCCTATAAATCTTGTTGTTCCTGGTGTTTGTAAACAGGGCTTATTGTCAGAGCAATCCGAACGCAATTTTGTTTCTTCGTGAGATGCTATTTTACGTTCAGGTCGTTAACTGTTTTACCGTCTTCCCTGGCTGTGCCTTATCTATTATCTCGTAAGCGTCCATATGTCGTATTTCTAGTAGTGGGTGGAAGATTTCCTTCTTGACCGAGAAGTGGCGGCCACAAGTTTGCGTGTGATGTGCCACTTCACGGGAGGGATAACATTCAGTGAAGTGAGCTACACGAAGCACTGCAGTGACAACAACACTACGAAAGTGTAATAAAAATCTCGCAGTGCTACAGAAGATGTTCAAAATGCTACAGAATATGTTCAAAATGCTACAGAAGATGTTCAAAATGCTACAGAAGATGTTCAAAATGCTACAGAAGATGTTCAAAAGCTACAGAAGATGTTCAAAATGCTACAGAAGATGTTCAAAATATTGGCCCTGCGGAACTTGCCGTTAACATACTGGAGCTCTTGCTCGGAAGTTGTTGAAATCTCGCGGCGGATGTTGCTTCGTAGTTCTTACGGAGTGTGAGAATTTGTTTTATACACTTTTTCTTTAAACTCGCCAGCAAATGAAAGTCACAAGGTGTTAAAACAGGGTGACGTGGGGTCCAGAGACCGCGGCTGCTTACGCGGCCATCGAAGACTTCCCGCAGTGTTTGTAACTTACGTGTGCCCGGTGAGTGTACCGTTAGCCGTCGGTGGTAAGAGATTTTCTCAATAAATCGTCGCGTTTGTCTGCTTGGTACTGCATTTCTCAATTAATCATTAGCGCTGTAAAAAAAAGGCCTCGATTGACTTACAATATTCAAAATGATGTTTGTTTAGCGCAACCGTATTTCACGCAATACTCTCTTGGGAATTTTGATACCAGTTTCGAAGAGAACCAGTTCCAAATGAACAAAGTTACTCGTGTAAAAGTCCGCACTAGCAAGTTCCTCCGACACTTTGGGAACCACCCACCAGAATACAATGTGTTACGTCTGAGAAACTCAACGTCCGATCTGTTCATATTTTACAAAAAAAAAAAATATATATATATATATATAGCAGAGTCGAAGTTGAAGTTAGTGCAGTGATGAATAACGGAAACTCTCCACCCGTAGCATGTTCTGTGCTGTGTATTTTATGCTCAGCACTGTTAGGTAAATTTTGAACACTGACAACCACAAGTTTACATAAACTGTTTAGGTTTTAAATCAAAACTGCTCCCTGAGATATACTGGATGTTTTCAAGCAAACTTTCCTCAACTTTCCATACTTTTTGCGAAATATTACTGGCTGTTTGCCATAAAATTTTGCATAGTTTTAAACTTCTAATGGTGGTCTTGGGTACCTCCCTTCTTCCCTTGTAATTTGCGTTTAACGTTTTATGTTGACAGATTACAGCCGCTATTCGAATTTTAGTGGTTTCGACCCGACCCAATAAACATTCCTTACCCACACTAATTATATTCTACATCAGTTTAGTGACCTCACTTAAACATAGATCCCTAATTGTACTTGCTGCCCACATCACAGAGGAAACAACGCGTAAGACACTTTGCATTTGTCTTCATCACTACCACAAATCTGACTAAACTCCACAAAGCAGAATCCTGCTTCAGAACCTAGTCAAAAACATTACCACATTTTTTGGAATCCCAAGGTTTGCTACAATGTTCACAAGAGCCCGCCACTTGTACCTACCCTGAGCAATGTAAATTTAGTCCACACCCTGCTTTGGTATTTTTAAGACCCAGTTTAATAATATTATTATGACGTCTATGACCAAGTCTTCCAAGTAATCATTAATACAATCGTATTTCCAGAAATATTTCTAATGTTGTTAAATCTTTGTTGCTGGTCGCGGAGGGCTTGATTATAAAATTTTTATCAGGAAACAAGTTGAACAAAGAGACTTAAAGCAGTGAGATGAATTTGGGGCCCAAGTACGGTGCCTGTAACTTTCATGGTGCAGAGACAAAAATTACCCCTTTAATGTCATTCGAAACGGGAAGAATGTCTTATTTTGTTGGCAAAAAAATTGAGATTAAAGCAATTTAATTCGACCTCTTACTACTGAACACTTAAGAAATAAGATAGATATAGATAGATATATGTGTTAACTGCAGGTTGATTGACACCCGGTGGCAGTAGTGCAGTACACATTTACAAACAAACAGTACATAGAACAACACAATTAATTTCGGAAGAGTTCGGGCCGTTCCCCGTCTTTACGAGTTATACCCTGACATTTGCCTTGAATCCGAGGAAAAAGCACGGAAAACCTCAGTTAGGGTAGCCGAAGAGTGCCAGTTGGCATGATGAAAACGGAATATACAGAATAGAACATACATAACAATAAGAATACATAAATATAACAATAAAAATACATAACTTACAAAATTAAACAAAAACATACAAAGAATAAATATACATAAACGAAACAATACAAAAACACAGTAAATACAATCTTAGTAATTAACCAACTTAATTCACAAATTCTTGTTTTATAATAAGTTTATTATATGCCTCTACATATTTCGAGCATCATGTGCTCATCATCAGGGGTCAAAATTGTATTATACAGCATCTGGTATCATCACACCTATAGGTGGCCGTCCGGTGCACAGGTTGAGAGAGTACCAGTCCTCTCTCAACCTGTGCACGGGACGGTACAAGGGACAAATACACACATTACCAAAACACCAACACATTACAAAACCCACACATCTCAAAATCCATACATACACACGCCCACACATAAGCACTGTGTTAGTGCATTTTCAGATTTGTAACATTGTCAAGCTATGTGTGAAAATTTACAAGCTTTACATTCAGGCATAGGTAAGGGGGGTGAAGAATACATCGAAATCTGAAGATTTATATAACATCAATTCTTCTCAGAATGTAAGTATTTCGTCTTCTTTCACCAAGCTTCGAAATATTCCTTCCTTTCCTTAGCCTACCAGATTTGTGTTCAGCTGATAACTTCAATTAAGCCACGTGCTAAAATGTGCAAATGGACGATTCCGCAGCAGTGCGCGGAATTCCTCGTAACGCAAACAGTGATTTGAATTCAGGGGTTAAAAATACAATGCTTTGAAGTGAATTCAAGGCAAGCTTTTATATACGCTGGGTTAGGCGACACGATTTAATAATCAGGTAGACAGTAGTTAATTTTAAAGCCCTTCATATGCAACCTTCGACCCTTAGTTTGTCTCACTACTACGAATGACGGCGCGACGCGTGTAACTTCAGTTTAATGGAACGTAATTTCAGTCTAACAGAAGCTTAGTACTGGTTGACACTTTATTCCACCACCATTACAACAGAACCAATGAAATGTGTGGTTTTAAACAAGTTTTCCAATTCTCGATTTGTCTGAATGAGAGAGCCCAGTTAAGGATTAATTTGGCCGTAGTAGTAGACCTTTAAATTTTTGATATACAAGTTTGCCACAGTTGCCCACTCTTAGAAATTTCTCGTAAGATGCGCTGTCACGGGCAATTAGTTCTACAGTGTCTTGTAACCAAAGACGTAAAAGTAAAGCCTCCTTTAGCTTTCTACCAGCACGTTTGTTTCTAAAGAAAAGCAAAAGATTACAAAGGTAACAGACAGGCAATGTACGTATAAACGTTACATTCAGGCGCGTTCGCTTAACTATTGTTGCCGTGGAAAAACAGTATTACATATTCTGAGTGTAGGTCTGTAGCCCTAGTTATCCAGAATGCATTGCGCGTGCGCCGTACTATATTGTCACCTGTGGCCTGTGTGGCTTTACCATATTTTGCCATATTTTCTCGTAAACGGCAAAGTATTCTGAACAAAGACACTGAAAATAAAATATATTTTTTATTTTCTCTGCAACTTCTTTCTCAAACACCCCATTCTAAGAAGAATTACGCGAGTTATCATAAATGCATATTGGTCTTTGTGAAGTACCCGTTATTCTTGTCAGATTTAATGAAACTCGAATTTTCTCGACAGAATTTAGAAAAATTCTTCAATGTCAAATTTCATGAAAATCCGCCCAGTGGGAGGCGAGTTTTTGCATGCGGATGGGCAGACACGGATCGACAGACGGACGGATGGACCGACAGACAGACAGATATACACGACAAAGTTAATAGTCTCTTTTCGTAATTTTGCGAACGCGCTTAAAGAGATGTCGGTTGTTAGTGGGAAGTAAGATAATTGTGCCTAACTTACTGGGCAGTTTGTTGTCGTTACTCGAATTCCTAGGCCAGCACTAAGCTCGCATACAGAGAAGTCTTTAAGAGCTGACACGTGATAAATACGTTTGCTTCACTATACAAAATGAAGACTGCATATCACTTCTAAAGAGGCTTTGTTTTGTGGTAGCAAAAACTCCACTACTTATGCCAAATACATGGAAGCGGAAGAAATCAGATTTCTAAGACCACTTTTGAAATTTCAAATCTGGACCGCCAAATGAACTCCAACATTCGTAACAGACTGAAAATAACAACGTGTAATATTTGAACGCGCATTGGAAAAACTGGTTTGATCACCTGATTCGAATGTACAAGAATCGACTGCAATGACTGGCTGCCCAATAGGGACATAAGACGACCTAGATGAAGATGTTAACACCAAGAACATCTCCAGCTTTAACCTTTTGGCGCCGGAATTATTTTTTTTAAATTTTAGCACATCCTGTATATAAAATGTGAATAATACAGGAACTAAACAAGTTAGAATTATGAAACAAACTGCATTTTGAAGAGAAAAAGACGGGGAGTATATACCATGTTTAAAATATTCAGTACTTATATTTGTTGAATAAATATATAAAATGTAACTTTAGAGGTTAGCGGTGCGGTACGACCACTATAGTTGACATTAGGCGTCAAAAGTTTAAAGGAAAATGTTGTAGGAACTAAACCTTAGACGGTCATGACGACGAAACACTGGCTTCAGGCTATGACTGCTGTTTTTATGCCAAGCAGACATGAAGTAAGTTCTGTTTGTTGAAAACGTGTAGTCGGTGAAGAAATAAGTAAGACCTTCTAGAGAGTAATCTAGAAGTAAGAATAACAAAGAATTATATACACTGATATGTTAATATCTCCTTCAAGGAGCGTCACCCCCGTTGTGTTTGTTAGAACCCAAGGTGTGTTGTGTTACATCATATCTATATAGTCTCTCTGATAAAATTGTATCCAACCTGATGATGGCCACAGCAGCAGTGACCGAAACATGTAGCTGATGTTGATAAGTTATGTACACCTGATAATGTAGTTGTGTTATAACTACTATATTTTTATAGAATTATTAGCTTAGTGTTAATATCTCGTCACAAGAATGCAGACAATATAGAAATTTAAATACATCTAATACGTTATTCGAAACTGTATGAAGTTAAAATATTTTGAATGACCCTTACCAAGTCGAAAAAATTAAGAGAATACTATGTTCGACGAGAATCTTTTCCTCCTACCTTGTGTTTAAACATATACTCTTTTGAAAATAGTAAGACGGTGTGATTTATTTATCGTTTTCTTTAGTTGTGAAACAGCATATTAGGCTAGGCTGAAGGCATGGAGAGGAGAGCATTTGGAAGTAACGCAGAAATTACGGCTTGCTGAATGAAACCGCATAGCTTCGTAATGTGTGTTCTTCTTCAAACGGTACCATACATTGTGATCAAAGCAAAGGGAATTTAATGGATAGGTCACGTAAGACGCGTGGCGGACGTGAGAAATTAGAAAACAATGGTCAAAAATTCTTTCAGGACTTCCAATCATTTGGGATTTCTTCCTATGGATTACAGAATGACATTGAATGTGTTCTTAAAAGAGAGGGCGTGAGAATGAGGAATGGATTCATCCGAAGAATACTTCTTTTGGATCAAGACGCCGTTTAGTGCGGTATAATTTTATGTGTCTTCTTTTGAAACGACATTTATACCATTTTACACCACGTCATATTAGACGATAAGGAGATCCATTTCGACATTGACCCTGATGATGGAGACAGATAAAATGTCCGAAACGTTGATTCTTACCGTGCCCTATGCTGATCGCTTAAGGGGATTTTATTAAATTTTGTGATCTCTTATTTGACCTTCTTAGATTATTTGGACCTGCAGTAGCCTTAAGATTTTGACATTCAGTGGACCGTGCATCGTGATACGTTCTTATAATAAAAGCCAACAAGATGCATTGTTTCTCAACTTTATTTTTGTAAAGAACTCTACATGTTTCGCACAGACTTACTGTCCGTCATCAGGAGTATTAACACTGTATTCACAGCAAATGATATTTGTCATACCAGTTATGTTGACTGTCCATTCAAACCACGCCAGCAGACTGTCACCATAACCAGTATGACAAATACCAATTGCTGTGAATACAGTATTAATACTCCTGATGATGGACAGTAAGCCTGTCCGAAACATGTAGAGTTCTTTACCAAAATAAAGTTGAGAAATAGTGCATCTTGTTGGGCTTTATTATAAGAATATCCTTAAGATATTAAAGTGGCGAAGCTGTTGAATTACAAAATCCACGAGGCTTCAAATGTAAGAATCTTCACGCTTTACATTTTCTGTATATGTGTTAACAATAATTAACAGCTGATGTTACACTTGATTTTATTTTGCCTTAAATTTCTGACTTCCAGAAATGTTCGCAAGAATCACTTTACCTAAACAAAGGAAAATGTTTCTAGTTAATTGTGCAACTTTTTACATGAAAATCGAAGTATCAAAATTTAAAACAACGTTTTGTAGGCATTTTAATACACATAACGTTTAGAGAAGAGTAATGGCTGCAGGATCCTTAACATCTCATTTGATATCTTTAATGCAAGCTGGATACGTTACAACATGGAATTGTGTAAAAAAATCTTACTTTTAATGTAAAGAATGAGATCATCTATTTTCGACTTTTATGTTGCATTTCATTTCCATCAAAATATTTAATAATTTTAATAACTTATAGCTCTTTAGGCCGAAACATGTTGTGTTAAATAATGTGTAACTGATTGAGTTACGATTGACGGTCCGCGTATTATTTCAAAATCACAAGGACTTGACATCGGTGAACATTTTAAAATGTTTTCCATAATCTGTACAAGGATGAGACGGGTAATTTGGGAAGAGAGAAAGAAATAGAGCACGATAATATACGCAATGTCAGTAGCGGTTTTCCAGTTTCCTTGCTGCCACCGACATATTTTGTGGCCTGTTGCGTTAGTGTGACGTTTATAATGGATTCGAGTGTATTTCAGGAAACAGCCCTACAATATTGAATTATTTCATACAGGAAATAACCACGCAAAAGGGCGATGGTTACAGAAAACGAAAGTGTAAATTGACAGAGTGAAAAATGAAGAGCGTAATCCAATCGGTTGTTTTAATTGGCCATACACTGGGATTTCCCTGCAAAGAAAAAGGATAGGGGAGTTGGAACGGATGGAGAGTTGCTGAATGTAACTGCCGTACTGCAGCGCTTTGCTCTGCTTATTCGCAGTTTATTTTTTAAACACATAAGTTAACGTAACGTTGATATTTGATGATAAACGGAGTGTAGCTGTGGTTTAGTGAGAATTAGATGGGCTGACAGGAGAGTTTGTCTTGTTAAGTTCTTAGGTTACTTCGCAAAGCTGTTTCAGATTCAGTATTTACCGAGCAGAGCCCTTGGGAGGCTAATAGATCCTCAGAAAGTCAAAACATTCCCTGCGTTTTATGGAACCTGAAGGGTCATTACCGCATTCACAAGAGCTCTCCACCTGCCCCTTTCCTGATCCAGCTGAACCCTGTCGATGCCCGCATCCCACTTCTTGAAGATCTATTATAATATTATCCCTCCATCTACGCCTAGACCTTCCAAATTGTCTTTTTCCTCATATTTCCCCTCCAAAATCCGGTGTACCCTCTTCTGTTACCCATACATACTACGTTCCCCGCCCATCCCATTCTTCTCGATTTGATCACCTGAATTATGTTTGAGGAGGAGTTTAGTAGTTATGTGACTTCGAATGATAGAGAATAATATGGAACGTTGATTAGCACAGGCTTTGAAAGTGTTCGTGGTAAATATTAAGGTACTATCAACTGCTCGCGGCTGGGGCGTGCTGCTGACCACTCACCCCCTTATAGTGCCGCGGTCATGAAAGAGTGGAGCTATACCTCCATCCACCCTCTGGGCCACACCGGGTCTGTAACGGGATCACTTTACCTTTTACTATCCACTACTTAACCCATAGTGGTCACTATACGCAGCATCTGTTTTAAAGCTAAACTTCTGTCCACCAAGTGCATTTGTGTTTCGCATTACTCTAAGGATAAAGGTCGATTATTTCTGCAAACAACACTAATGATTCGTGTTTGTAATTGAGACGCGGTGTTTTCTTCCAGCTGTGAGCCAGATTTGTAACTATCACACTAATTTCTTGCTTCCTTATTTGAATTAAAATAATTCCCTTCTGAGACTGCAGAACGTAAGGATAGGCGCCGGAACGATTGTAAACCACGTTGATGTCCGGAGTTTTTACCTCCAGAATTCAAATTGGCCAGGTTACGCGTTACGTGAAGACATATTAGTGTGACGTATTATGGAGACTTGAATAGGTGTAATGTGGCTGAGAAAAGAACCCAATGATTGAATTCTGCAGTGTTATCTTTGTCACTAAGAATACTGCAAAATACAGGACAGTTTGTGTAGTTTGGAGCGTAGTAAATTTTTGAATAACTTTATTCTGTGGACACGTGAGCACAAAGTCATTAGGGCGGTATCTTTAAACGAGGAATATTCATAAGCATAGGTAACTAATTTACAGTTTATCAAACACATGAGAATATGTAAATGAAATTAAGGTTTTTGTATTATACATACAGTCGAACACAACTATATTTCACCTAGTAGTGCAGTGGGTGTACGACTACATTGGGTGCACCCAATGTAGTCTTATACCCACTGTAGTACTAGGTGAAATATAGTTGTAATATAATATTGAACAGTGTACGTCAGCACAACCACTTTATTACTCAAGGTAATTATAAGGCTACATGTTTCGACTATAAATTAGTCATCTTCAGGTCTATTTTTGTCAATTGAGACACAAGGTCCCATGCACGCTTTGGGATACCATCGTGTTTACATCCATGGAATGCATCAAATTAAATCGTTTGTCTCAAAGGGTGTGACGTACAAATTTGTACGTCACACCCTTTGAGACAAACGATTTAATTTGAAGTATTCAATGGATGTAAACACGATGGGATCCCAAAGTGTGCATAGCATCTTGTGACACAATTGACAAAACTAGACCTGAAGATGACTAATCTATACTCGAAACATGTTGCCTTATAAGTACCTTGAGTAATAAAGTGGTTGTGCTGATGTACACTGTTTAGTATTGTATTACGTTCATAAGCACATCGTGATGCTTCCATTCGAAAGAAATATATAGTTGTATATAGTTGTATATAGTTGTATATAGTTGTATATAGTTGTATATAGTTGTATATAGTTGTATATAGTTGTATATAGTTGTATATAGTTGTATATAGTTGTATATAGTTGTAT
>Ga0123352_10005349_pt1 | contig 19295 bp, 9 predicted proteins | sample TergutLab28metaG_FD_89700 | JGI IMG/M metagenome (GOLD analysis project Ga0123352, IMG submission 89700) | Labiotermes labralis P1 segment gut microbial communities from Petit-Saut dam, French Guiana - Lab288 P1 | ecosystem: Host-associated > Arthropoda: Insects > Digestive system > Gut ... | reverse complement strand
ATTGTTACATGTTATTACATATTGTTACATGTTATTACATATTGTTACATGTTATTACATATTGTTACATGTTATTACATATTGTTACATGTTATTACATATTGTTACATGTTATTACATATTTTTTGTCTCCTATTTTTTAATAATTTAAAACAACACAGAATTAAATATATAACTCTTTAAACTATGTCACTAGACACATAAATGGTATTGCTTGACCTTGGCTGGGTGATGCCACGGTGCAGTTCATCACTTGTTGTGAATGGATTAATCATATGGGAATATTTTGATACCGAATTATTATAATACATAATGTGGACAAACATCCCTAAGTATTGTCATGTGAAGTGAATGTTACTGTATTTTATCTTTTAAACATTTATTACACAATAGGTACTCCAGCAGCTTCACAGTTACCTTTAAGCTCTGATTGTGAATAAAAATGTATCATGCCTATCACAAGAAAGAAACCTGGCGACAGAGTGTGTTTGTCACATGTGACACCATAAATGAACCAAGGCAAAATTGAACCACTGTCACAGCAGTGACTGTATGACACTGGTGCCTCTTAGTGTAGCATTCACACTGTTTTACTGCACTAGTGACATGCAGTGTGGCCTGCTTTTGGGTCTGTATAAAAATTATTGTCTAGGGTCATATCGGTGAAAACTGTCACATTTTGCAGATGTTACTATCAACTTTAGAAGGTGTAGCCATTTTAAGTTTGTGTGTCACTATCTTCCTGCCTCTGCAGTTATGTGGGAAAGAGGTGTGCTGTTTCTTTGTGTGCGTGTGTATATGTGTGTGCACCAGCTGCAATGACTGAAGCTGAAGCCGCCAGCAACACAGCTGTAAATACCTGCTAAGTACTGTAGCTACATGAGTTCAGTACACATGTCACGAAGTCATTTGCACCTACATATGGACTCTGGCCCATTCTTCCAGCAACACTAGCAACCCCAAGAACAAGATCCTCGTTCTACTACATAATAATGTTCTGTGTAGTGTATTGTGTACTAGGTGTGTTGAGTACTCTGTGTGTTGCATACTGTGCCATCTGTTTCCAGTTATTTGTAAGAACACAAGTGTGTTGTTATAAACAGTACCTACTCTCTCAACCCCAGAAATCTGAATGAAAAGTGACACTGCAAATCACAAGATTTATCTTAATGCTAACATGATTACCAATTATACAAGAAAGGATGGACAGTACGTTCTATTTCTGTAACTGGATGATCGGCTCAGTGGAGCTGAAACGTAGTTATCGATTGACAGTTTTATGGGTCTGTTAATAATGAAATCAGCTGTGCCATAAAAGCTAAAGCAATCCCATTACAGGCCTGGAAAGACCTTGAGGGTTCCAGGAGGTTGAGGCTCCCAGATTTCAAAACAATTGGTAAGGCTGTCAGCCCTGCGCACTGGCTGCCTTTACCCCCCTGGGAAGTATTCCTGGTACTCCTTTCTTTTAGAGGCTGAGTCGACCCTAGGGCCATATTGTGGCTGGAAGGATTATATCAATGAAAAATTCCAATGATACCATTGGGAATCGAACCCACGACCTTCCAGCTTGTAGCACAGCGCCTCAACCAACTCCGCCACTGCGTGCCCCAGCTGTGCCACAAGAGATATACTATTACAAGACTTCATATGTGTATACTGTTCAGAGTGTCACTTTTAAGGGCTAGAATGGGTCTAGAAATCATGTGGCTACATAATATGGAGGAAGGAGTGATTTTCCACTTCCAATTCATTTGTAATCCTCATTTTAACCTTGGCTTCCTAACGCTTGTATTTCCTCATGTTTGACAGTTTGAAACCTCTAGTTACTATTGCCGTTCACAATTTAATGTAAAGTAATACGAATGACTACAGTAAGGCACCCAGCATATTCATGGCAAAGACTTTTTATAACAGTTTCTCTGCCCCCCACTTTTGTTTAATTTCTTAGAAGTGCCACCTGATTTTGAGTAGGCTGGGCTGCTCTATATTTACAGAGGCAGTATGATGATGAACTGACATCAACACAAGCAGCTGCCTGTAGTTGTCAGATGAGGGCCGTGTTGGAAATTTGATGTGCCTGTGATATTGCTGCATGCCGTGCCATGGCATGTTTCTGGCTGTGCATAGCTGCAAATTTAGCACTTTAAATGATCGTGGAATGTGTAGAATTCGTGTAGCCTACATAAAAATAAACTGATGAAAATTAAAGTTATTGGTATGAAGTGAAAATTTCCATTTCCCAGGGTATTTAGTAGGACTAATCGGGAAACAACTAGATGCATTTAATGAAGAATGTCATCATTGTTCATAAGATGAAATACCATATTTTATTAATACATGTATTGTGGTGAATTAACTGAATGGCTTAACTCATCCATATCAATCATTTACAAAAGAAATTTGTGCACTTCCATTAAATGTGATGTAACAAGAGTGGAAGGATGTACTTATAAATACATTTAAGTGATATGTACTTCTAAGGTGTGTTCTTTGCTATTTTGATGCCATTATGTTTGATTTTTATGTAATTGTGAGTACTGTTTCAAAGCCATTTTAATGGTTGTATTGAAAACAGCGTGACTTGAAATTTAACCAAATGTAATCTGTTTTTGTACAATGTGCAGTCTTGTAGAAAACTGATTAAATGTTATTTCCATTGGCTTCAGTTAGCAATGACACTGCATCTGCAGTGGAATTGAATTTGTATGACATCTTTCTCTTGCCATTATGTTCTGTTTCACGTAGTATGCAAAGAATTTTTTAAAACTAAACTCAAATTAAGTTGACCAAATTTTGGTGATTGCATTGATCCCCCTCAGATGTTAAGGTTAGCTTGTGGGACCAGAAGTTTTACTTGATGAGCCCATTACTATGTTACAGGGCTTATGTGTGAACTCCTGTGGTCAGATCCTCAACCACAGGTTGGGCGGGCGCCCAGTAAACGTGGCGTTGGCGTTCAGTTTGGTCCTGATGTCACCAAGAAGTTTCTAGAAATGAATAATCTTGACTATATTATAAGAAGTCATGAGGTCAAGAATGAAGGCTATGAAGTGGCTCATGATGGAAAATGCATCACTGTGTTTTCTGCACCTAATTACTGGTGAGTCCTGACATTTCTTCATTAAGATTATTACGATCCTGTGATCAGTTTTAAACTCTGGGATAGTAGGCATTTGGATGGGACCCATAGACATGGAAGCACTCCAGTTTATTGACCAACTCTGGTGAGAGGTGGGCTGAATTCAATGCCTCTCACTTGCCTTGGAATTATCAGGCCACCTGTCTGAGCAGTGCATCAACAGGAATAGCATTTCTGGGTGAGGCTGGTGTATTCTTAGCATCCTAGTGCCTGTCAGTATGTTAGTAATGTGGCTAATATTGTTGCAGTGATACAATGGGAAACAAGGGTGCATTCATTGTGTTGAAAGGCAAGGATATGGAGCCCCAGTATACAACATATGAAGCAGTGGTAAGTTCATATGAAACTTTAGGAGAATGTGTTGTATTGTAACCAATTATTTGTGTAATGAAAATATAGTATGTTATGTTAGAGTATTAGTTTATTGAGGTTTCCTTGCATTGCATTTCAAGAAGAGAATATACTGTTACACAGCAAGATGGGAAATGGTTGCAGTCTTCCATTTGTATCCTGAACCCCCCACCTCATGCAAGATCTTAAACCTTCTGCCTGCATTAAGGCAAAGAATAGTATGTGATGGGATATCTGCATTGTGACCCACAATCTTGGAACCATGATGGAAAGATAGGAAAGGTTTGAGCTTCACTGTTAATATTGGATCAGTAGCAATCGCAGGCACACAACACATAATTGAATGTTAGAGCTATGACTGATGACTCAACATCAAATTCATATGTTGGAAATACCATGTAATTAAATGCTGTTTGTATGTTGTGTTACAGCCTCATCCGAACGTGAAGCCTATGGCGTATGCAAATTCCCTTCTCAGTCTTATATGCTAGTGTACATAAGTCGTAGACTCATGTTTTAATATATGCTCAAGAGATGACATGTATATGAAGATGGCTGTGATCCACTCGCAAGAAAGAAGCAATTCCAGTTTTGGTGCTGAAATACTGGAGGAATCATGCTGCTTCAAGATGCATTTTATACTTTTTTTATTGTTCATTTAACCCTCACATTTCCTAAGCAAGATAAATTGTATACAAAGAATGTGTGTTGAGTTCAGTGCCGAATACAGCCATAATTATGTTGTCTTTTTGAGATTACTTTTCACAAGGTTACACATAAAAACATTCCAGCCACCCTTCTTCATTCACCTTGTTGCTGGAGTGAAGCCCTTAGGACTAAGTGGGGTAGTGGTTTTGTCCATGTTGCTCATTAGGATAATGATTGTGTCATATTGGTCAGCATGTCAAACACCTGATGAACCAGACCGTCTCTGTTGCTCCTATTTACCTGGAACAATAGATAAATCCTTCCTTGCAAAACACCTGTTGTTACCATTACATTTTAGTGCCCAGTGATTGGGTCTAATCACTTAAGATTTGAAGCATAATTAGATGCAGTAAAATGTATATGAAACATCAAGGTATTTGAATTTTCAGTTTACAAAATATGTCATATCCCCTCGTGTTTCACATAATGTGTTAACTAAAATTTCAACACAAGTTACAGTTGGATTTATGTTTATGTAATGGACACATACAGTGTATCAGGATGGCAAACAGTAGTTTCTTATACTTCGATTAAGAAAACTAATTTCACATCTTAGTCTTTTTAAGGAACTGATGAAAAATGTTATGAAACCTGAAGGTTTATGACAATCTTCAACACAGTCTGAATACTACCTGTTCACAGCTTCACAACCAAGTTGTTTGTGGTATGTTGTATCATCTTTCCATCCGAACTGTGTTCTGCCTGCCACAGTCTTATATGCTACATGATCTGATCTGATCTGCAGTTTATTCACCGGAAAGTACCTAATGCTTCAAACTAGTGTTTTACAACTAATGTGTAGCCACAAGATACATGAGTATAGTGAAACCCTCTTCCCATGTGTTTTGAAGACATGCTAGAGAAATCAGGCTGCTTAAGTGGGAAAATGTCTTGAAACAGTAAGCCTGAAAGTGTGTTATTTTGTAATTCTGAATTTAACTTGACATTTACTTTCCTAGAATAATATACCATATGAATTCTGCAGTAAATGATTGGTTTCCACCTTCAAATAAAATATTATGCCTTACCTTCTGTGATTTTGACAAATTCTTGAACACAAGGGCATATTTTTTATAAGCACATCTGGTAGATAAAGAGCCAATTTTTGCTGCAGCCATACCATGAGTAGTGACTTCACCTTCTCGTATTTAGTGGCTTTCCTAGTTTTCTGGCTTGGCTGTTCACTGACAGACTGTGTGAACACTGTGTCTCAATTTGCTGGAACCATGTCTGAGTTCTACAGTGATTTTTGTACAAGTGACATTTTGAGTGTGTGTGATGTCCACCTTACCGTCAGTTGAGAGTGGCTTGTGTTTTATGCTTGTTTTTGATGTAACAGTCATCCTGTATGCATGTTGGATAGTTAATTACTTTACAGGATGAGAACTCTTCACACATACATGTTGTGAAGTGCACACAAATTATACATAAATTTTGTCCACAGAATACTTCAAATTATTGAAGGTAAAATAAAATAACATGAAATAAAACAGTTATGCAGTCACAACATGCTGTTTACTGTTTATGCTTCTTCACATTTTAGGGTGACCATGTGCTATTTTCAGCTTTATAAATGTCATCAAGATACCGTGTGCACATGAATTCCCTTACTAGTTAACAGTACAAACATAAAAATGATTAACAATATCAAAGTCCATTGTAAGCCTTCTAACAACAACGGGTCCCAGACACTGTTAGGCTGACAAACACAGTCCACTCGTTAACCAGTGATAAACGACACTGAAATGCACACTTCTGGTAACAGCCTTGGACCAGACAGCATCATTTTGACACTTCATATTTGAAACAATGTGAACAAATCAGAACCTCAGAAAAATGTTCAAGATTTTGATGCAAAAATACATAAAAGGGTGAAATGTTTGTTGCACGGTGAAAGTTTCTTACTTTTTTGGTGGAAAATCCTTTTTAAGTTCGAAATGTATCACAAGGGCCAATGATATATACTAATTGTATAGTAACATTTTGGTACTAAATTATTATTATTATGTGTGCTGCAGGAAAACATCTTAGGCAGTGTTGTCTTAAATGAGTTTCACTGTGCTAGCACAGTGACATTAAAAATCTGTATGATAAATTAAATTATTAAAGCTACAATATTTTTTATTTGCTCCAGTTTGTGCCTTCTGCAGATTCACAGTAACCCTATACCACCACCCTCTAACAGATGTACACTTCTTAATCCTTTAAGGACTAGTGGTTAGTGTACTAACTAGAAATTAAAGGTCTTATACTGGATGAGTGGCCAGTTTGCTAATCATTGACATCACAAGCTAAGTTGGAAGAGAAGTTAATATACTAACTGCTTGTCATTACTCCATATTTCCATCCCTTGTCTTATAAAAAATGAATCCTGTATGTATAGTGCACTGTGTTACTTCCTAGATCTACAGCTGTGCACTGATGACAGGATTTATATTTTGATTCAGTTGTGTTGCAATTCTGTGCATCTCAAAATCAGCAGTTTTATTCTAGCTCCATGGCAGAAAAAAAATGGTACATTGCTGTGAGATAAAGAGTTGATGATTTTTCAGAATATTCTGACAGTAGTGTCCCGATAGGTCAGTTGTGGCATCATGATAGAAGTGCAGACAGAGCTCAAATACACCAGCTGATAATTTATAAGAATATTCTGACAATAGTGTTCTGACAGAACAGCTGTGGCCTCATGATAGATGTGAAGAAGGACCTCAAACACAAGACAGTAGTGTTCCAAAAGATCAGTTGTGGTGTCATGACAGAAGTGCAGATGCAGCTCAAATACACCAGTTGATTATCAGAAGCTTCTGACCGTAGTGTTCCAACAGATCAGTTGTGGCCTCATGATAGAAGTGAAGACAGAGCTCAAATACACCATTTCAGTGCTCCTATTCCAGGTGTAAATAGTTGTGCTGAGTCTCACATCAGTTCAGATTCTTTATCTTTATACTGTTTTTGACGAATGTTTACAGATGAACTCTTGCACATTGTTTTGGTACAATCAGATCACATTACCAGAAGCACATTCAAGGACTGGAAGCAAAACGTGACAAGCAGACATTTCTGCTGATGATCTATATCATTTTCTAGCTCTGATAATCCTGATGGGACACAATGTTCAGGATGCTATAAAAGAGTACTGGTCAGCCAACAAGCCATGCTGTACTCCAGCCTACTCAGAAGTCAAGACGCATGATCAGTTTATACATGTAATGAATGTGATTCACTTTGTATATAATCAGAATCCACCTGATAGAGCAAATGATTATGACAGGTCGTGGAAAATGAGAAAAATTTTCATCTGCTTAAACAGTATATATTGTACACCATACCACCCCAATGGATATTTGACAGTTGATGAAGTAATTGTGAAATTCAAGGGTATAGTGGTTTTTTAGCAGGACATACAAAAAAAACCTTGATTTTAAATAACACTATACAAGTTTTGTGATAGCAATGGATACATACATGACATGGCAGTGTATTTATGAAAACAGCTTTTGAATGCTACTGCAGCTAACAAGGAAAGTGGAAGCTGTTTGATGAAAATTATTCATGGATAATTATTTTTTTGCCCCCTAATTAGTTTTTGTGACCTACACAACAGGAAATAAACAGCTGCAGCACTCTTTGTTACAAAAGACAGGGAATGGCAACAAACTTTTGACTGAAGACCTTGAAACCGAAGAAGGAGAAAGGTGACATTGTAAGGTGAAAGGAAGCACAAGCACTGTGTGTTGGAAAGACAGGAGGGAAGTTTATCTCCTCACCAAAATGCACAACCCCCACAGAATTGTGTCATTTTGTAGATGACTGAAATGAATCAAAACCTCTGTGCATTGAGAGTTTTGAGTAGGGGTTCTGTGGAATTGAGTGATATGATGGCAGGCAGCTATGCAAACAAAGCACTTTTTAAAAGTAATTTGGTGTCCAGGAAATCCAAATTGAAGTTATATTGGCCAGTAATTAGACCAATTGTAGTTTATGGCTGTGAAACATGGGTCTGCAAAGAAAATATACAGAAACTCTCTGTGTTTGAGAGGAAAATATTAAGGAAAATATTTGGGCCAACTAAGGAATGGAGAATTAAAACAAATAAGGAGTTGGATGAATTAATTAAACACCGGAACATAATAAATTATGTTAAAGCCCAACGATTGAGTTCGTTTGGACACACAAATAGAATGCCCAAAACTAGCATAGTGAAAAGACTACACAAATGGAAACCATTCACAGGAAAACCAGCTGGAAGGCCCAAGTCTAGATGGGATGATGATGTTAGGAATGATTTGAAGAAGATGAAGCTTGTGAAATGGGCAGAACAAGTACAGGACCACTCTAAATGGAAGGGTATTGTTGAGAAGGCCAAGGCTCAGAGTTGTAGCGCCACAGAAGAAGAAGAAGATGGCAGGCAGCTACAGCATTTCCTATAAGATATGGAAATGGCCTAAAAAGCTCTTTTCTGCTTAGTTGATCTGCATAACCTGAATGCCTTCATAATTCACACATCATGGGAAAACTTACATATAGTGTTCCAAGAACAGAGTGCAGGGAGTTGTGCCCGTGCCGCACAGGATATAAACTTTAATCCTTCAACTTCAAGATATGGTTGGCCACTTTCACAAGAGGTTCACCACTTTTGGCTGGACTTACAGGATTCAAATCATTATCATGCCAAGCATTGCTCTGCAAGATATAATGTATGGTCTTTGCAAGGAAAGATCTCTTAGGTCGTTTTAATTTTGTGATGACTGTAATGTATGGCTCTGTGTCTGTCCAAACTTCATATTGGATCACACAAAACTCCAGTACTGACGAGCATCTCTCAGTAAAAAGTAACTGAGCAGTGGAGCCTCTGACATGCAACAATTGTGGTATGCATATATTCAAGTCATTATAACAGTGATTCATATCTAAGTGTTTATTCAGTTGCAACTGTCTGGATTATGTTACAGTGCACAGGTGAAATGCTAATTAGGTGCTCATGTCCATACTGCATCACGCCTTGTGGAAAGTGCACTGCCATGTTGCCATACTGAAGTCTGTAGAGGTCAGACACATATTTTATATGTATTCTGTTATGTTTCCTGCTATGTAACTACATTTTCAACAAAAATTCACAAGCTGCATAGCTTACATTTAGTTGGTATTTTAAAGATGTAAAATGCGCAAAAAAAAATTATCCCTTTAACTAATGCAATTGGAACTCTTCAGCTAATATTCTGAATGAAGACATCACGATGTGCTTGAAAATCAATTAGTATTACACAAACTTATGTCAGCACAATCTATTTATTCTAGAGTAAGGCTACATGTTTCGACTAGATGTTAGTCATCTTCAGGCCCCTACAATTTTGTTACCGGATGCTTTGTCCACTTTGGGATCCCATAGTGTTTACCGAAGCGGTCGCACAGAGGTCACAACATGTTGAACAAAAACAGTGGCAAACAACGTCAACACCCAAGAGAAGATACATCCACAATGTGGAACAAGACCAACCACAAGGGATGAAAAACAGAGAAACAACGAAATACACATATCGACAAAACCTCCAGGAAAACTCCACCCGACATTACTGCACAAACACTCCAGGAGGCGATACCAGAAAACTAACACAACTATCCATAATAAATAAGGAAAGCAGAAACATCCCAACGCCAACTGTAATACAACAACGGCATACCACAGTTGAATATCCATTGAACATCAGTGCACTAAAAAGGAAGGAATTTTATGCTTTAGTGGTTTCATGCTTAAACACAGCCTGCAAATAACAATAACTCTGTAGTTATAAATTTTCTAGAAAGCTTTAGCAAATAAGTAACCCACATGTAAACACTATGGGATCCCAAAGTGGACAAAGCATCCGGTAACGAAATTGTAGAGGCCTGAAGATGAATAACATCTAGTCGAAACATGTAGCCTTACTCTAGAATAAATAGATAGTGCTGATGCAAGTTTGTGTAATACTAATTGATCTTCAGCTAATGTTTTACTGCCGATGGATATCACAAGAAATATTTGAAATATGCCCATTTTAATAAAACTGCAAAACAGAAATAGAGAAACAAGGATTTTAATTCTGTCCAGCTTAACACATGGCAGACATTTAAATGCTTCTTACTGCTACTGCTAATATCAGCCTACTAATTCCATCCTTGAAAGTGTTAACATTTGTACATTATGAGATTATAATGAGACCTTTTTCTTCAAAGTACATTCCCATGCCATGCCAGTTGGGATCCAGACTAACTGTTTACAACAATATGTCAATCTTTTTATTGTAGGGAATTTCTTGCACTTATGACAGAATACCAGATATGAAGAGAAAAACTGTGTCATTGCCAAGTGACTTTGATTTTTTTGTTTGCCTGTAAGACCCTTTAAAAGCTGTGCTTCTTTAACTCTTCAGAAGGTATGGCTTCAAATTCAAAATAAGAGCCTAAACAGAGACATGACAGTTGAACTAATACATGACCCAGATACTGATGGTGACATTTCTGAATGTGCCAAATCTGACAGGGACAAGTCTGGTACTGTCGTATATGACAACAAATGGTCAGTTACATACCACAAAACGGTACACACGCAGGGTTGACTGATGAATCAGACAGATTGGGGTGCCCCCAAGTATGTAACACAGATTAATGTTCTGACACTGATGAGACCACTACAACATACACCTCCAGGTACTTTGATATGGAGACAAACGACCGGTGCAACAACACCAGCGTTCATCTGTTTTCTGATCATAGAACTGGCATAAACAAAATGTCACACCCAATGTAAATAAATACTCGACTCCAAACACCATTTGCTTGCTGTATTTTTCTGCAGTTATTTCTCTGTTAGTGGAGGAGATGAGATGGTGCTGTCAACAGTACTTGGACACATTAGACAGTGGACCTTCTACAGTACTTGACAACACCATGCCTGAAATATTATTCAAATGAGACAGCATGCAAGACTAGTGGACCATGACAGAACAGTCCCTTATGCAATTTACAGTAAAACAATGACACATGACCAGTTCCCACATACTCTGTGCTATTGCAATTGAGAAACAATCACAATGTTATTAACAATAATGACACATTATGAGAGACTATGGCAACTATGACGTAATTTTTACATGCTGATAAATGATGTTTACTCAAAATATTACGCCCCTTCTTAACATCTGGCTGTGGACGAAGTAACAGTAATTTTCAAAGGAGGTGTAATCTTTCAATAGTACATACTTAAGATGAATGAACACTTTGGTATATATATTTATAACTTATGCAATATGCATGGACATAGGCATTACATAGACATGTTCTTCAGCAAAAACGGAATGTGCGACGGCACGTATGACAAGAATTAATGTGACTGTTAAGACACTTTACAACAAAGGTGGAGGGAAACTGATGTAAACTTTACTTATTCGATGATCTGACAAAGAGGAAAATTAAGTGTGCCTGGAAAGTGAGGCCTAACAGCACGGGAATGCCACAGAGAAATGGGATGGCATTCTGTCTGGGGCATGAGATGACCTGAGAACAGTGATCTGATGGATGAAAAAGACTGCAAATACTGATAAATACCAGTATGTAAAAGTGACCGACTTCTCTGACAAACAGGGAAATGCAGAAACCATACTGGACTACAACCCAACCCAACCCAACTTAAACCAAACCAACCTAAACCCAACCTAACCTAATCCAACCCAACCCAAACTAACATACCCCAATTCAACCCAACCCAACCTACCGCATCCCAAACTAACCTACCCCAACCCAAACCAACCTAACACAACCAAGCCTTAAAATATAAAAATATAAACCACATATGAGAAATATATAAAATGAATTGACAACGGCACTGTCTACTTCTCCTACCTGATTGGTCAAGTGATTTTTCCAGCTCATTAAAAAGGCAAGAACAGGCATTTTTTACATAAGATGGCCATTGTTCCAAGTGCTGAAGTAACATCATTCATTACCCTTCCAATGTTTTTAATGTTGCTGTTCATCAGTTTCACTCATAAACTTACCACAAGGACAACACTGTTGGGAGTTTGTTTGAGACTCTCAGTGAAAGCCGTGGGCCTCACCGGAATAGTTGCCAATACTGTGATAGATGGATTGCTGAATGCTTTTGTCACTTCCTTCTTGAATTGATCACTCAGTAACTCCATGCGGCCAATCTCATCCAGCACCAAGATGCCTTCAAAGTTTGGCTGTAGTGAACACCAGTTACAATCAAAATCTTGTATGACGAAAAGTCTGATTATATCAAATGGACAGAAGTTTGCTGAAACTGACATACAGGTAGTTCTTGATCTGCAGAGTTAATGTGATCCTGAAAACTACTGTGTAAATAAAATTCATCACATAAAATGTGAACCATATTCCCATATAAGATAAGTGAAATGTCCAAGTTAGGGGGAGTACATTAACCTAACAAATTTACCCAAATTGTAGCTTATAATATAGACCACAACACAGCAAGTGTGATACAGAACACTAATTTAAGGCCAGGTGAGGCTTTATGTCTGAATGACCAGGTTAACTGCTTTACACATTTCAGTGTTAAAAGCTGGTAGCTGCCTGCATATTTTGAGCAACTTCCAAACCGCGATCCGTGTCAGGGCCATTTGTCATCATCTGCTATAGTGAGAGTTATGGCAATGAACAGCAATATTCCCTAAAACTCCTGCACCTCCAGGAATGCACTACCTCAAGTTCTTTTCCCTCATCACATCACTTTTCAAGCTTGAAAAGATCTTCATTTGATAGGACCTCTCAGCAAGATTCACGCACTTTCTCCACATCACCTTTTCAACCCCTTCAAAGCTTGCTGATCATGCGAACTTCAGAATGACCAAACAAGTCTATGAAGTGTTTCCATTCACGTCAAATCCGCTGAATTTGTGCCCACACTGAGGGCATAGATTATACAACACTCCATTAATACATCCACTACAGACTTCTTGTATGCATCAGCAATTTTGGTATCGCTGATGGTGTAAGACCTCTGGAAATGTTTGACCATCATCTTGTTGTTTTCAGTTTCCTTAATGGGACCATTAAACATTTTCCTTAAATAATGAACCAACAATATGAGAATCATTCCCTGGTCCTGTGGCTGGATTAACAATATCATGTTGAAGGGACAAAACATGACTTTGATATTGCTGACAAAAAGTTTTGAGCCTCTGCTTTTTTCTACAAAGCGGATATTTTATCAATGGTGTTGGTAACATTTCTTGGACTGTGTTTTGAGGGTTCATTTCAAATTACGTGAGTGAAAATTCTTCACCTCATATACTCAGAACATGCCTACATTAATAACGCATGAAAATTAGAACCACGTGGATCAAGAACTACCTGTGTGTTGAATACTTACTTACTCACTTACTCCATAGGAAAAAAGTCCCTCTTGAGAAACTAACTGGTTTTCAGCTAGTCAAGAAATTCCCTGCATTTTATGGAATACAGTGGTTCATTACTGCATTCACAAGTGCCTGCCACCTGTCCCTATCTGTGTTGAATACAGAATAATATAGTCCAAAGTATAATTACTTATACCAAAATGCCAACTGGTAAAAGCTGCTTTTGGGTCTTTTATGTCTCAATTTCAGTAACAGTGTTGTTACATCTGTATCTCTTGCTTGTCTCATTTTCTGAACTGCATTTCATGACACTATGAATTCCAACTGTTGCATAAATTCCACCACACTCTGTAGTAAGAGTATGTAGAGACGTGACTATGCTGCAAGCCCACATATCAATGTATTTGTGAAATGAAAATTTAGAGTAGCTATGGGTCGCACAGCATGCATATGTGAACATGAACAGTAAGGTTTGTTAAATACAAAGAGATGGGGGGTGGAGAAATACAGTTCTAACATTACTGTAATGTGGGTGGCTGCAGTATGTCTCATAAATCAATAATTGGCTGGCTTAAAATTTGAACTATTGCTGAGAAGAAAGTAAACAGTATGCCTGAACACTTTTTTTTTCACAGGATTGGAAGAGTGACACTACAGTACGCAACAAACCTGAGTTGGGAACACTGGCAGAGCAAAAGTTTCAAATGACTTCAGAGTCACTGTATACCGTCCAACTGCATAACCTGATGCTGCTTCAGCACCAGCTGGCCTATAACAGGGCAAAGTTGAGCTGTTCTATAGAACCATGTTTATAAAAACATGACATTGTTGAATTACACTTAGCAGGGTTACCAGATATCCTCTTTTTCCTGAACATGTCCTCTTTTTGAGACATATAATTTACATCTAAGTTTTTTCTCTTTTTATTTGGAAGGTAAAGTTGTCCAAGTTCCTTGCCATCCATCATGTCACTAACAAAGGCAAAATTGTCAAGCTTTCTTTACTGTCAGTTGTCTCACCTACTGGGGTGAAGTTGTCCAAGTTCCTTGCCATCCATCATGTCACCCACAAAGGCAAAGCTGTCCAGGTCTCTCTACTGTCAGTTGTCTCACCTACTACAGTCAAGTTGTCCAAGTTTTGTACCATCAATCATACCACCCACAAAGAAAATAATACCCATTCAGGTTAATTACAGCTCTTCAGTGAATGAAAACTGTTCTGAGGGTTCATATGTGTGGATTGGAAGATTCAAATTTGAATGAAAGTATACTCTAAGGCTTAATGTAATTAATTCTTAACATTTTCCTTGTAGTCCATGATTCCTAGTATCTCCAGCAGCATTATTATGATTCTTCTTGGTTTTAAAATGTCAGTCAGTTCAGCATTAGTTTAGCTGTCAGGACAGTGAACACTGAGGAGTTGTATGGCTGAGGACAAGGGCAGAATATACAGCAGTGAATGGGGGGGGGGGGGGTAAAATTTACAAAGGACAATGACAATTGCACTAGGCAGTTTAATAAACACTAATAACAACATCATCTTAACTGCAGCTTATTACAAAATGCAATTATGACACTGTTAATGTCAGAAAAGGGCAGTGCCGCTCTCGAGCTATGTCAGTGCTGGGGAGGGGGGGAAAAAGAGGCTTTTAGTCATTACAGAACTAAATCTTAATTAAATGCTGATCCATTGTTCTCACCTGTTTGGATCCCTTAATATCACTCAGTGGAAGGCGAAGGCAGACAAAAGTTGCTCCCAAGAAGTCATTATTAATGACTGGCACGGTACGTCACCTCAAGAGCAATGGGACATCAAGTTAATGCATTCCTTTTTTTCTCCTCTATCATTCTATCTGCCATTGTCTTCTCTGTTTTTAGTACATTTCAATTCAATACAAGAACAAACATAAGCAAGTTCAACTACTGCTTTATCTAGTGCATTTCCACTTCCATCATCATCTCGGCCCACTGTCACAACAGTAACTGTACACAGTGGACAGTGTGTGAATCATGAATATTTCTGCCACTTATTAGGTTTCAGTTTCTACCATGTAGAATTTTAGTGCATTCTTCCTATAATACACTGCTGTTTGTTCTCTAAAAGTGCCACAATATAGTCGCAAATTTACAGCCAATCTTCAGAAAAAAGTATTTGTGTTTTTGGAGTGAGGCTGAACACACAGTTTGTCATTCAGGGACACATGCATAAGTTGCTAACAAATAACTCTTAGACCTGCAGGCACATGGCAAATCAGTTACACACAAAAACATCTGCAATGATGAAAGTAGTTCAGGCAAGATAACGAGCTATTTCATGCAACTGGGCTCAAAAACTGATGATATAAATGTGGCTGAAGGTACTTGGGACTTTCACTGAGTGACATATCAATAGAGTTATACACTGATAGACTGCAGCAGTGGTGTAATGAAGAAGCTTTTTCTGATTGAGAAACAGCCTCTATGCATCAAAACCAAGGAAATTATTGACCCTTTGGAGCTGAATGATAATAGTCCCACAGCGCAATGCTCCAGAAAACTGAAGGACAGCTACAGCTGTCACCCAAAATGTGCCAAATGTAGCAAATGTGACTCATGGATACACATGAAGCATTAATCTATGCCCTTTCTCATATATACTTTACAAAAAAAAAACTTAATGCACAATGTGGCAAATTATTGTTACAGATTTTTACATTTGTTTTGTCTAGAATGAGGACAAAACTATTAGCACTAAACCATCTACTCACATGAGAGAAAATGAACTTTGTCACTGTATAAAATTGCAAAGTCTTTATTAAAAATTATGCCACTATTATTAAAAGTGAATATGACTGATTCTAATATGGAATTTATTCTCAAGATGGGTTGTTTTATGTATATTATGAGTAGCAAAGGCCCTAGAATTGACCCTTGGGAAACACCATGTTTTAATTTTCCAAAGCTGGAGAAACAATTCTGAGAGGTATTAGTTTATTTTATTTCAACTTCCTGTTTTCTATTTGTTAAATGGTATCTCAACCAATCTGTGCTTTTCCTTGAATGTCAACTTACATGAAGTACTTAAGTTGGTTTAGATCTGATTCACCATTCTTACACTTAATATGAACATCGTGTAAGTTGTGACAATGTACAAAACACGGAGAGATGAGGTCTGCTGAATTAGTAAGGGGAATTTTTACCATGCAATATGAGTTTAAGAAAGTGTCACACAAACACTTCTGAAAAAAAAAAACTGGTTCACCTGAAAAATATATGCTAGAATAAAATATGTAAAACTATGTCATCTGAAAAGTTCCTTACACATATAACGGAATTCTATAGAAAAAAAAAATATTGAAAAATCCTCTTTTTTGCTCCTACAAATATGGCACCCCTAAAATTTGAAACTTACGACAGTCTAGCAAGGGCCCCTCTTTCTCCGTTCAGCGTGACAACATCAAAACCAATGCGCGTCCTACCATCCCGGATCTCTTCAGTAAAAAATCCTCTTGTAGAAATGCCTGTATCATGTAACAGCTTGCATACTTTCTGCACTAATGTTGTCTTACCTATGCCTGGAAGAACCAAACTCATTATGTCACAACACTTCAATACACTTTTTTACAAAATGTGCTATGCTGGACAGGACCCTACCTAGAAATTGAGAATGACAGCTGTGCAATATTTACTGTCTTTACGAAAATAACGGTAAAACAGTATAATAATAATAACAATATGAGCAGTAATAGTAATAATAATCTAAGGAAATAAACTTTGTGCTGGGTAAGGTTTTTCGCGGTACGCTTTACAATCCTGGACTATGGAAGACGTTGGAAGCCGCTGCCCAACACGTGTGTCGCTGCTCTTGTGGCGTACTACCACTTTTCCAACGGACGAAGGTTAAATTCGGTTTTAGGCTATTCCTAGGATTGTCTAATCGCCCCGGTTTTTCGTATTACCGCCAAAAGACAGGAAACCCACACATAAAACAATTTTATTAAACAAAGTACAGATTATGACGTTACTCTCCGAACAAGAAGATTAATGACGTTTAAAGGTGGTATTCTAGGTCGTAATACCATGTAATCTGTTTACTGTGTGCCGACATTTCCTTCGAAAAGGGCAACATTCCCCTCGTGTGTGTGTGTGGGTAAGACTACACGGTGTCACAAGTCGTAATCTGAAAACACACCACCCTGAAAACCTCTACACATGTAACCTGATTCTGAGGAGTACCTGGAGGTCCAGTCAAAAAAATATGTGGCTTTGCAGTTCCCATTTTATATATACACAAATTATGCTTAGCGAAACATAACCCTTTGAAACAAACTCACGGATAATTATCACACCTCCGACGTGGTGTCGGTCATCACGGATTTACTTGGAAAAAGAGTACAACGATGTCGCACTCTGCCGCGTATGGCGCTGCGGACGTTCCTGAATGGTACGCAAGTCTCCCAAAACTCGACACGGTAGTTGTTGCTGCGCGCTTGCGCATTTACCTGTGGTTGGAGGCGCAGTGAGGGTGTCAAAAAACTGTTCATGGAAAATGTGTTACTTGCAAATTATACTGATTAATATTTATCAATTATAATCTCAAAGATTTTAAAAATGTTGAATGTTTGAATCCTTAAATGAATGGCTTAAAGCCAATCGACTCTCACTGGCCGCGACAGACACAAAGGCCATAGGGGGTCCATGCCTGTATTACACTATCAAAGATCTGTAACAAGCATTATGGAATATTTAATGAAACATATACAATTAAGTAATTGATTCTATGTATGATACATTACGTCAACGTTTTAATCACATTTCTAAGGTGATGGACCAAAATCTGCTGCATACCCGTGCAGCAGTATAAGCGCAATCATGATAATTGCTTTACTGTTAAAGAATAAACAGAAAGAAAATTATTTTGTTTAAAAATTACATAGGCACACGTGGAATGAATGTGACTCATTAAGCCTTATCGAAGGAATTAAAATGTAAAGATATGAAGTACAGTATCTAGTAGATCAGAATGGATGACGATACATTCAATTTATTGTGCCAAAAGTGTCACGCTTTTTTGCAAAACAAAGGTTTATCATCATGTATTGAATAATAACAATGGGTGCAATATAATGTTGGTATGTGACGCAACTTCCATCTTTCATTTCGGTTTTAAGACGGAATACCGAAGGAATTGTTTACCTTAAATATTTTCCTTGAAAATTTTTATTTACTCCATGTTTCTAAATATAACCGTACCTGTCAAGTATTTGTCATTAAATGTCAATTCAGTTAATAAACAAACAGTAACATGTTATGAGGGTAACAATTACTGAACTTAATTTTTTCAGATTTTTTTTTTTAATTCAGCCGATTTTTTTTTTTTTTTTTGTACCATTTGCAGTACATCCCTATTTAATTATACAAACAGCTTCGCTATACGTTAGACTTATTTTTTTTGTATCTATTATTGTGATATTTGTGTTTTGTATTATACAATGTCTCAAGCAATTAATATTAAACTAATTGCAAACATACAACAAAATAAACGGAGCTATACGGAGACATTTTTTAAAACAAATGAACAAAGAAAGAAAGTTAAGAATTCACAACATTACAGCTAAAGCAGCATTGAAATTTGGAAGTGAAGCTTGGGTATTGAAGAAAAGAGAGGAACAACGTTTAGAAGCAGCACAGATGAAATTTTTGAGACACTTACTTGGAATAACAAAACTAGATAAAGAAAAGAAT
>Ga0123352_10005348_pt1 | contig 19296 bp, 9 predicted proteins | sample TergutLab28metaG_FD_89700 | JGI IMG/M metagenome (GOLD analysis project Ga0123352, IMG submission 89700) | Labiotermes labralis P1 segment gut microbial communities from Petit-Saut dam, French Guiana - Lab288 P1 | ecosystem: Host-associated > Arthropoda: Insects > Digestive system > Gut ... | reverse complement strand
AGATCCTTCTTAATATTATCCTCCCATCTACGTCTCGGTCTCCCAAGCCGTCTCTTACCCTCAGGCAGTGCGAGTCGCACGACACCATCCGACCTACGCAGCGGCTCTCAAGACCACCACCCACCCAAAAACTCGGTGCAGAAAACCATATGCTGCAACTCAACATCTAATGCTCATGATGATGGGCGTATGTACCCGAAACATGTTGAGCTAAGAATACATCAATAAAATTACCTTGTTTCATCAAGTTGGCATTTCACATTATTTCATGAGGAAGAGGCACGGTCAAACAACCCTCCTGTGAGACAAATTTACTCTTGCTGCATAACTAAAGACAGACGAGAACTGTATAGTGTCGAATGGAGATGCGCCTTCAATGGACTAAATCCGATTATTGTAGCGTAGTTTCTTTCATCGTATATAGAATACGAACAGATTTCAACATATTCAGGTATTGACTTTTGAGTTATATGGGATGCATGATGCTATTCTCAGCGACTTTAACTTGGGACGTGCCTGCCTCCATAGAGCCCAAAAGTAACATAAGTGAAAATTCCGGCTAAAATTATTAAAAATTCTCCCCAGGTGTTTTCTTTTTTACATTTTTCGAAAGAACGGACAGGTCGGTTGTGGTGTTCACTGCACACATTTCTGAAATACAGGGCCTCACGGTGCACCGTAATTAAATGAAATATATTGTGAGCTATTAAGAACTTTTCTTATTGCTGTGAGCCTGGATTTTCGTACACACAGTGAAACTGGTTCCGGGTAAATCAGTGAAAAGATATCCCTCTCGTGGATTCGATTTTCACACAGCCATAAAACTGAATTGCAGAGCTGTCTCGACACGTTAGAATGACAATGAAGGCAGCTGACATGTCAAGCAGAACAGCGTCACAGCCAAATTATGCATATTGACGACGTTCCTGCGCCATACACATTGCCTTACTACAGCCGCGGTTTATTGCAGGCATTTGGTGTAACATCGTGCTGCTTGCAAAGTACTGTCAAGCCCTATGGAACAAATAAAGTGAAAACTAACAATTTCAAAGTATTTAAATAAGACAGTAATTTACTCAATTAATACACCAACTAATGCACTTATATAAAAGTTACACATTAAAACACTAAAACTGCTCCGACATGTTTCGGTCCTAAGACCGTCATCAGGGAGCTATATTTTCCTTACAAAAGTCACATTAAAAATAGTCACTGATTAACTTCCTTGTACTAATAGTGTGTTGTGGCAGCATGCTGCCACAACACCCAACTTCTCTCAACCTGTTCATCGGACGGCCACCTACAGGTGTGACGATACTAGATGCTGTATAATACAATTTTGACCTCCTGATGATGAGCACATAGTGTTCGAAACATGTAGAGGCATTTAATAAACTTAGTATAAAACAAGATTTTGTGTATCGAGTTGGTTAATTACTAGGATAGTACTGTGTGTTTGTAAATTGGCCTGAGGATGGTTCAATGAACCGAAACATGTCGCCAAGTTTTTAATATTGATTACAAATATACGTTGCATTATTGACAGAATAAATTACTGCATTATTATAAAACCTAACAGGATGACCCCTATCAAAATATTTAAATTAGTCGCGTATTAAAGTGGAAATGTTTTTGTATCAGGCGTTGCGTTTATGAGTTCTTTATTTTCTGATATTTTGCTAAAACCTCTTAGCAGGTGGTGCCTTCATGAGGGAACTAGTGCCGTTTACATCTACACACTGGCTGGTTATAGGCGGATCTGCTTACGTTTCCGGTAACCTTTACCCTCCAGACTTAACACTTATTGAAGAGTGTGCGAGTGTTGTGCGTGTGATACATCGTCTGCAAGAATTATTTGAGCGTATTAGAAGTATGTAACTTGATACGCTTGTGATAACACAGATGTTGAGGAGAGGATATTATTAAATTGGTTCTCATGTGAATATTTTATAAAGACGTGGAATAAATTAGGCCGGAATACGAAACCAAATGATAGTCTTTGGCCTTGAAGGTAATGCACGTTTAGTTTTGTTTGCCGTTTTACTGTTTCACTACATTTCTTATGAAGGACCTCATCGTATTGTTGAACGCAGAGCATACTGATGTGTGTCGGGATTATGTGCGTCGGCTCCAAACACAGTTAGTAGCTCGCTAAAAACTGCTTTTAATTTTATTCGACCGTTTCAGCGCGTTTTGGGATATTTCCTGCAATTACGTTACTGCATCATGTGCTTTGTTGATAATAATCTTCCGGCATGATTCGTAGGTTTGTAATTCCTCCAATGGAGACATTATTAAGTACCCTAACGTTTAACCAGTGCATTGGTTTTAACGTTACGAAGTTTATACCTGTTCTTTCACCCAGTCAGGTCCATTTGGATAGCAAAGAAACAGAGTATGTGTAAGCTTATGTTTTTCAAGTAAGCGGTGGAGATCCTAGTTAAGTATAAACTGGAGCTGTTTGTAGAGAACGTAATAGCACGGACGTAAACCCTTCTTTCAATTTTTTTAAGGTTTAGATGACATGCATTTTGAAGTAGGCTTACACGTTTCCGTTCGTACTCACAGGGCACGCAAAGTCATATCTGTATTGCCTACAGCATATTTATTCATTTCCTCTCTTACTGTTTTTCTATTGGTTATTTGAATGTGATTCTATTCGAACCGAATTTCATTTCTCGTGCTCGATATGTTTTCCATGAAACAGGCCGTGGTTATTGGACAATAAATCCGGTGCGTCGTCCATCGTGCGCCTTGATTTCTGTGACTACGCTGATATGAGGCACTCTTCTCCGCTGTTGTTTTCAAGTTCCTTCCGATATTAAGCCTGCCTCATCAGCTGTTCATCGACCATTCACGTGACTATACTGATGACATGGTGGAAGTTCATTTCTCGCTGACCTCTTGTCGTGTCCAATCAGTTCTGTCCAGTGCTAATGAATTTAGTGACCTGAGTGAAGACACAATGTACTGACCCCCCATACTAGAAGAACTAGTGGAAGAAGTTGGGAGGAACATTCTCTGATCTTAGAAATAGACTTGTGCTTTCGCTTTTACCACCCTACACTTGATTAGGAGTTATAGAGCTTGTCTGCTATCAGGTTGGATAGTCATTTGTTAGATTCGCTGTTTTGTCCGAATCCTCCTTCAACACGTTCAAGAGATTCCACCCCCTCCCCTTTCCCTTTTTTATCCTTACCAAAGAAGTCTCAGGTCGTTAACTAGCTCCAGTTCATCGCTTCCTGTCAATATGTAGAAGGAAATATAAGGGTTTTATTGTTGACAACATCGTCTTGTTCTTTTATTAATTTAATGATGTTGGTAGTTAAGCGAAATAACCTTTGAAGGACAATCAAACTCCGTCTTGAACTGTACGCTTCACTGCATCAGTACTGCGTGTTCTAGAACTGTGTTCTGTTATCGTACCTATTGCTTATTTACTTTAATGCTATAACACTTTTCACGTAGGTGGAAATTTATTAGGAAACAATAAGCCGTTCTATATCAGGGTTTAATTTCTGTAACATTTCATCGATAGTTGAAATTTAACCTCATTACTGAAATAATCTCATTGTTTAATTTATCTCAGTCCATTAAAAATATGTTTGGTGTATTATATGATCACGTGTATGCTTATGGTAAATTCAAGATGAATACTGTAAATGAATGTAACATTTATGTATTGAAGTATAATGTGTAGGCTTAGTATGAGTAATTTAATAGGTCTTTATATAGGCGTAACTGATAGTCTGTTGTAAGTTGATGCCATTAAAAGGAAGAATTAATTGTGTAAAGTTAAAGTATATATTTTGCTAGAATTCCTTCAAGGAATTTGGTTTTCATAATGATGATTAGAGAGATATGCCTGTGTTTGTATTCTGTTTTGGACGATTTTTCAAACTCGTGGAAAGTGCCCGTTAGTTTCGCTGTGTCTGCCTGCATGTCCGCTTATGTCAACTGGACGGATTTGCGTGTATGTTGGAAACTTTCATGAAGATCTGTCGCAAAATTATTTTGTTCGGTTAAAATCGGACAGAATGTGGGAAACCTCACTTGAAGACGTAAGCAGGGTTTGTTTTACTCAGTTATTATACCAACTACTGCACATATATAAAATTTTATATGTGTGCAGTAGTTGGTATAATAATTGAGTAACTCAACAACATGCACGGTATAATAACGAAAATAAGGGTTTGTATTGTTGACAGCGACGTGTGTAGCTCAAAGTAATACAAAACTTATTATTGTGTTTTATTTTTGAAGCCTACTGTGTTTCCTCTGAGGTACGAACTGAATACCTGTATATGATGCAGAATTTTTCAGACGCTTTAATATTAAGGCTTCAATCAAATACCAAGCCGCTTCGCATTTTATCTGAATTAAACTTGTTTGTACATACCAAGTTTCATTAGTCTTCTGTTCGCCGTATTAATAATTCCTGATTATTTGATTGCTGATATTATTTATGAATTTGACTACATTTTTCTTTCAAACTCTTGGTACACCATCAGATCTTCATCGCCGATTAACTGTTGCGAGCTTTTGGAAAGTCACTACAACGCCTAAGAAGATAGGCAATGTATATACGGATCTTGCAGTCGTTCATGCACCTGATAATCGAGGTACTGTACTCTAATAAACAGCAGAACGCGTCACAATGTTACGTGATACGTGCATTGCCTGCCATGTTGCATCTCGCCCTATTTTTGTTCTATTATACTGTTTACGTCACCAAAAATGCCATTCTCTAAACTTTAGACTCTGTTAATACATTCTCCATTCCAAGTGTAATAGAAATATAAAAACAGTGCTATTCACAAAATAAAAACAAACATCTCTAACTGTTTATTCCAGCCACGTATCAACATTTACAGAGAAACAACATATTCAGTGTACACTGAGCTTACTGCTCGATCTCTTAACATCAGATGAATTTGTGACCCAAAACAGCCTCATTTCTGATTCTACAATTTATACTGTTTGTTGGCAGTGTGTATAAATACACCTCAAGATTTAAATAATACATCTTGTTCGTAATTTCAAATTGTCAACATTTTCTTGGTCGAGAGGTTATATTTAGGTTACGCTTATGGATGGTCAGGAAGTACATTGATATCTTATCAAAATTATTTAAATCCAAAATGTAGGCATAAATACAAGTGTTTTAATGTAGTTAGCAGAATTAATTATGATGATTGTGCTCAAACATCGTCATTGTTTATTAACTAACATAATATTTCCAACGCTTCTCATTTGGTAGTAATGGTTTAGCTTTTACCTACTGCAGTGTAGCGTCAGAGCGTGTGTAATGGACGTAAATGTAGTAGTATTTTAAATTAAGGCCCTTGCACGACGTACGAAAAGCATGAATAACTGGACGTAAATTTTGAATTTCATATTTCTTTTGTCATACGCTGAAGTCATAAGCAAATACGGAAAAGAACTTACCGGTTAAAAGCATCAAAGTTTTTGTTTTTGCTGTTATTATTATTATTGGCCTGTGTAGTTAATAAACTCTTTTTGCAAACGCAAACTTAATAGTTTAAACCCATTAGCGATGCTACTTTAACATATAAAATAATATTGTGTACGTAACGTAATGTAAAATAATGTAACAGTTATAGTCATATTTGCATAATTTGGTTACTATAATTTTGTATTATTCGTGATGAGACATTCTTTCATTACGTTGAAAAAATTAGCTTTCGTTTCCTCGCTGCTTTCATACTTTCGTTAAAAGGCAAATTGCCTTGAAAGAAAAGTAAACATTTGACGTTCAGGTGACCGTGCATAGTGAAAAATTCCTATAATAAAACCAACTAGGTTCATTAATTTCTTAAATTTATTTTTGGAATAAAACTCTACATGTTTCGGACAGTTCCTCTGGCCATCATCAGGAGTTTTTCACACCAATGGTGTATGTCATGCAGCTTGCGAGCAAGATCAGTTCCGTCCTGATCCTGCTTGCAAACTGTCAGCAAAATCTGTATGACATATACCATTGTTCTGTGTACAGTGAAAAACTCGTGATGATGAACAGAGGAACTGTCCGAAACATGTAGAATTTTATTTCAAAAATAAACTTGAGAAATTAATGCATCTAGTTGGTTTTATTATAAGAAAAGTAAGCATATTTTAAAATTCTGTGAAGGGCGCAGCTTCAGGAACACCTACTTAATTAGTGCAGTTATTTACGTGAAGAAGTTTTCTTGTTTATTGTTGAAATCATTCCGTAAGGAATGTTACAACACTTTGGGGATTATTGTAGTGTAATTTTTTTAAATTTATGACGCTATTCGAAGTGATTCGAAGGCTCTGTACGAGTAGCGTTGAAATGGTTCATAGCTCTTTAAGGCCATTTTTTTAACTTACTATAAATGTAAGCATTACTACGTGTTTCCTTATCGTACCCCAACAAGAATGGCAGTTGCTGGACACACTACGTTCATACATGAAACAGATCTTGTTCTGAATGTTCTAGGCAACCGCTTGGTCTAATGATAATTCACTATCATTGGTCTAATGATAATGTATGACCATATGAATCGACTGAAATATGTGTTTCGAATTCCACAGGACAATGTCATTCCAACTGCTGCCTTCTGTATACTAGTACGTACGAATCCCACACCAGAATGTCCTTGCTGACAGCACACCAGACACAATACAAAGAGCAGTAATGCTTTCCATTTTCCGAACAATTTCCATGATGAATGTTTGTTATGAACAGTTCTCGAGCCTTAACCAGAGCATACTGAAAATCAAATAGATCATATATCAATCTAAATATCCAACTTTCTCTTCACACTTCAGTGGTTTGCAACTGGCGTTATAGTTATATCAGTGCATTGTATGGTTTCACCCGTCCCTCTACGGTGTATCGAACAGTCCGTAAGACCGCATCCACGCTGAAAATTAGATATTTAAAAACGGCTGCTCGCTGCGATTTCTGGTATTAAAATTTCATGTGTGTGGTAACATAGATAAATGGTTAAATAGTACGAGTGGCCAGTTTCTACTAAACACTCCGGCGCCTATACTGCGACTCGAGGAGCCGGTATATGTGCCAGTGTCTATCGGTAGGGTGTGAGCCACTGGGACCGCTCATGGTTATTGTGCTGACAGCGTACTGGCGGCTCCTAAGAGGGAAGATCTTATAATTACTACCGAAAACATTTTTGATAATGTTGAATGTGTTGAGTGGCCGTTCTTTAAGAAAATTGCAGGGACTCTTGTTTGTTTTACAAAACTTTTAAGCGGAAAATTTTGTCCATTCTTTAATGTTTGCTTTTTATAGAATAAGTTTCTATAAATGATTATATGAAAGTCTCATTGAGAGTGTTTCAAAATAAGATATTTTATCATATGCTCAATTTTGGACATACCTGTATTTGTGGAGTTAATTACTCATTCAGTCTTAAGGGTGATTTATCATTTAAATTTAATTAACTCTATTAACATTGTTCGTACATTAATCTTCGCTTGGTAGATCAAGAATTCCTGTAATAAATTAGGTAAAAAAATCCAAATGTTATTTATATATGCTGGAAATGTTTTGTCTTTTTGCAATCATGTATCACGTAACATCTTTCACATGGACATGTTGGCCTCTCTGTTCATGGCTTGTGTTTTATTTCCTGTCTTTTTGCTTTGTAAATAAAACAAATGGGAACGATACAGCTGAAGTGTCGTTATTATCACCCTTTCGTAATAAGAAGGAGGAAATATTGACTCTTAAAAAATGGCTCATATATTTCGTTTCATTCGTAAATCTATATTAAATATATTTAATGAAATTATTTTCTCATCACATCATTGTTTAGTTTCGAAATGGAATATTAGTACCTTATATACGTAGTAACTCAACATTTGGTTGCCCATAATATGTAAACCAATTCACACCCGTCGTAGTTCCAACCATTTTACTAGTTCTCAACAGTAACCATACGACGTACACTATAATTGCAATGTCAGGCATTTTACTCTAGGAGGGTTATGAAGGGCGCATGTTTAGCCCCTGTCTCTTACTGTACTTGTAACTATCAATACCTTTCTTGTCTGATGTTTTTCTTTCTTTCTTTCTTTCTTTCTTAAGCTTGACCTCTGTCTGCTTACTCATTGTAGGTGTAAAGGTTTTTTGTTTTAGTTTATCACACTCGATGAAACATACTAGGTGGACTACTCTGGACGAGGGATCGGTCCAACGCAGAGACAACACACCGCACTCACAAGAGACAGATATCCTTGCTCCCTGCGGAATTCGAACCATAGACATACACCTTAGAAATCTCAGCCACCGAGTTCGGCCTTGATTTAACCGTAAAAATGTGTTGCTCCTGACAGCTTTGTGATATCTGACGGTGTCCATTCAGCAAGTTACGCACGTGACGGATAGACTGACAAGCGAAGAGTATGCTCGATTCTTTGGGATTATGATTTTGATCTATTACATTTTATGTTTACTTGATTTCTCAGCTCTGTCTGTGTTTAGCGTTCTCAAGTAAAGAATATTTCGAAATATTAATGTTTTTTCGTCCTCATGAAAAAGTATAGGTAGCCACCTACTCATCTGGGTCTGCTTGCAGTAGGTATTATCCAGAGGTCTACAGGTAGAAAATAGCTCTTTCAGTCGAGTTGTTTTAGTGTGGGCCATTTCACCATTCCACCCGATGGCAGAGAGAAATCCAGTTTCCGATTTTTTTTTTTCAAATCCACTTAATGGGCAAAGTTCTGGCCCTAATAAGACTTTCCAGTAAGTTACATATTGTGCACCCTGTGCTAGGATTGCTTGGTTATGTTGTCTAATAATGCGCTGTCGCAACTCACTTATAAGGCAACGTTTTTACACATTCTTGTTCATGATGTTGTCCACCATTTGAAATTAGATGAGTTTATTCACGGTGTAAGGCCCACTGTTGCAGTTCTTGTGAGCCAACATGTACTGTACATTTCCACGTCATAAATTGTGTTTCCTGTGTTGTCCGTTGGGGGCTGCTGTTTGTGAACCCCGTAGCGCGTCTGCTCCCCTGTACCAAAGCGTCACCTTCTCGCTGTAAGGGAATGCATGAAACGCGAAACCATGCCAAGCCTTGAAAAGCACGGCTTTTGTTCCAGTTTCCAGCATGAGTGTATAGCCATGCATTACCCTCGTGTGCATTCGAGCAGTTGGCAGCCGTGTCCTCTAGTAACGTTTGTGTAAGCATATCGTGTTTATGTCATTTCCATACGGACAGCCATGATAGCTAGTCCGTGTAAAGGTCTGTGGGTACCTTCATATTTTACAGTGCACTGGCAACCGGCAGTCGAAATGTAATGACGACCAATAATGTCAGTAAAGGACACTTGCGAGGCGAGACAATAACTCGACTGTGATACGAAAATTTTCAGTATGGGACAAAAATGGAGATACGTCACGCCGTACTATTGAAATGTCTTGATAAACAGTCAGGTACATTTCGAAAAGACCTTTTGGTATACTGTGTGTATTTTAAACTTTAGGCGCCTAACGTCAACTATAGTTGACGTACCGCACCGCTAACCTCCAAAGTTGCATTTTATATATTTATTCAACAAATATAGACACAGAATATTTTAAACATGGTGTATAATCTCCGTTTTTTTCTCTTCAAAATGCAGTTTGTTTCATAATTCTAACCTATTTGGTTCCTGTATTATTCACATTTTATATACAGTGTGTGCTAAAATAAAAAAAAAATAATTCCGGCGCCAAAATGTTAATCAAGCTTTTCATTAACAGTGACATTTATCCTATGGTGGTGCCACACATGGATTATTCCATAATGCCGGTGTAGGAACTATACAAACGCCACTATTCAATGTTGCAATGAATCTTATAGAGAGTAGCCGCTAGTTCTGCATAACTCGTCCCCCCCCCCGCCCCCTCCCAACCCCTCCCCACAAAGTGGTCCCAATTGGCGCAATATTTAGGTGCATCTCCACTTTACATAGAAATGTTTACAATCATGAAACATGACAGCCTGTAAAAACATTTGTTAAGCCAATGTAACAGTTTGTTAGAGGGACAACGATTTACGTAACAATAATCACCCTACTGAGTTTAGGAAGTACCTGAAAAAATCCCAAAATCTACTGACTGGAGTCCGTCAGTCTGTCAATTTCCGGTTTAGAAAGAATATTGTAAAATGTCATGCTGCGTAATCTGGTAGATAAGTACCGACATTTCGGAGAAATCTCTCATCTCCTTCCTACTATGGATATGGTCTCTCCGAAACGTTAGTATCCATCTACCAGGCTACGTGACGTAACCCAGATGACAGTAATTTTCACTCTTACAGCTATGAGAACTTTAAATGTTGCATTTTAATTCTTATTTGTGTGTTATCATTCAGATTTTTAAGTCATGACATGTGGAATGTCGTTCTGTTGTCCCCATGTACCAAGTTACTCCTGGAGTTACTAACTGGCCAGGTGACAGTAATTGCCATGAATGTCTTTCTTGAAGAAGAATGTGTCTGTATGGACACTTCAGCGTCCGCCTTGAATGGTTTTAATGTATGATAATTGTTGAATGAACTGATTGTATGTGAAAATGGTAAGTAGAAATGGAAATTTTTAAGTTTAGTTTCCGATTTTCACTCTCTTTCCTAGCGTGTTTCGCCCTGGCGACGGAGGTACTACGCTTCTCGGAAAACCCTTTAATAATTTATCAGTCAAGGCGGCTTAAATGCCCAGAAGACATTAACCTTTATCATTATACTGTTTAACTATTTGTTGTACAATTCTTTTCTAAATCTACATAACCTTCATACAGTAAAAAAACTGGAGAGATTAATATGCGTGCACATTGAAGACACGCTACAGTTAATTAATTAATGTAATTCCTTTGTTTTGTTACAACTTCAGTAGACCCCAGTTTCCTCTTATAGTTGTAATTCGTTAATTAATGGAAAAAGCAGGGAGTAGAACGAGGATTAATGTTACGTCATTAACCTGCAGTGGCACCAGCAAGCTATTCATAAGAAACATCGCATGTAGGTTTGCTTTTTTGCTATTAATGAGGTAACTTATGAGGTCTGATCAAAAAGTTGAAGACTGATTTTATTATAGGGAAGTGAAGCACACAATAGGGATATTAAGAAAGCTGCGTAGCTGGCAGCCCTTACGGGAACCTCCCACAAGGCATTTTTATTGAAAGTGTAACATTTTGAAGTTTCTGACGTGAACGAATAAAGCATATGCTTCTATTTATAGGCTGAACTTTGAAAGACAGGTAAGGACATCTACGAAATATTAAATTCTACGTTTGGAGATATTAACGTTTAAACCACGGAAAACCACGTCAGTATAGACGAAGTAAAATTACACGTTCCACGTGAAATACATTTTATCCGAATTTCGTGACGTTTACGGGGTGATAACAAGCAGTTAGCAGAGACAGACAGGCCGTCGATTGTCTAACATAATAACGTACAGACAAAATGCAGTCTGTGTGATGAGCAGTTTCGACAAAAATACGTACACAGAGTCCCAGTTTGTAGTTCTGATTGCTTAATACTGGATTAATTCCGTCTTGTAAAATATCTTTTGCTTTCAGACTTATGGATAATGAGAATTACACCATTCATACTTCATTAGGATCTGTTTAGTCACCTTTTTAATAGGATATATGGTAGGTTATCAGCAAGGGAAGCTCCTTTCGCCCTAATACTGTTTGTAGAATCGCGTGTTTGAAGAGAATGTCAATTGTTGGAACTTAATTGATTTTAAAGCGTGATATGTGTGGCAGAACTCTTAGCCTTATTTAGAAATGGGCATGGAATTGTTTCACGTGGCTCTCATTCATAAATTTGAGTATTTTGTAGTTTATGGAGATAGGTAGGTAGGCAGGCAGGCAATTGGTAGGTAGGTAGGTGTTTGATTTGGATTATTTGCTGATATAATGATTACGAATATACATGCAAGTTGTGGACGAAATATTGTCTGTAAGTCAACTGTCACAAAATGTTTCGACTGGGTGAAACTTTGAAGTTCTATTCGATGAAAGTAACACAGAGAAAATCAGCATACGACAGTGCAAAGTAAGCAGACAAATCGGCATAAAAGGATGCGAACGTCACTGAATGGTATCTGATACACATATCTCATGTTCTGTTATCCTTAAATATTGTGTTATGGGCGGTACAGCTCTTCCACTACCACTGCATTCTGTACTCTTGTTTACTGTGTTATGTAACGACATAAGTTTCGCTAAGAGTCATATGTGTTAGGCGGCACTTGATTTTGTGACAGGGTGTGTGGGAAGTGGACAAATTTTACCTTACGATTAATGGCCTTGCAGCCTTACTTAGCAATTATCACTAATTCTTGGCCACATAAAGACGTAGAAATAGTTTATTCTATACCATATTTTTCCGATTTTATGTTGACTGACTGTTTCCTTGCCCTCTTCATTCCATAATACCCGAAAAGAAATGAAATTTCGTTCTACATTGAGTGACGAAATTCTAGAATGAAGGGCTGTGTCAGACTTGCGGTTTTTGGAAGGCCAGATTTCCAGACATCAAAGTGCTTTCGCGGGGCCAATAAGCCCCTCAAAAACATCGATAGCATTTGCAATTTGAACACAGTGTGGGGCACTTAAATGTGTTAGTTCCACTCGGCTCGCTATGAAAGTGGAAGTGGAGACTACCTTGTGAAAGATAATTTGGTGCTTTGATTTACCCCAAAAGTCAGTCACGGAAATTTTTTTCATGATTAAGAATGCCCATTTCCTCGCTGTCGGAATATTTGATATTTCCCATTACAACTCTGATGAAAGGTTTTCGTAAATGCCTTTTAATAATAATAATAATAATAATAATAATAATGTTAATTCTGTTACATCTAACTTCCATAATTGAATCACGAAACGGAAATTGGTTTTTCTTTGGCAACGGGGGAAAAATAACAAAATTTGTGCTTCCTCTGCAAACTCCATAAAAGACGCCAGATTATTAATTGAAAACATTATGGCAAAATGCGACTTAAAAATGGAAAGTACTCGTACATTTACACATTGTTGTAATGTGTAGCATACTCTACGTTTCTTTATTTACTGATGTTACCAATAGAGCTGGTTATTAATAGATTGGTATTTTTATTATTGGTACTTCTTTCTAGTCTTGGCATCGAAACACTTCGGTATGACTTCAACTTTCACAAAAATGTTTCGTAAATAGTTAACTTCAGCTGTTGGTACATTGTAGGGAAATATCGAAATAGTTTAGGGATTTAAATGTCGGATTGAATTACAATAATACCGAATTATTTAAATTTTCTCGTCGTTTGTGTTCACATAATTAAGAATATTCTCCCTTTTGTCAGCATTGTGAGTTTATGACCAATATTAAGGTATATTGAATGTAATTCAACGAGTGTAATAATCACTCCATTTGCTGTTAATTTTCAAATCGAAACTCTTTTTCAATTAACGTCTAGTTTATCATTTCTACGTTGTGTTAGTTTGCACGTGCAGCGTGAGAACCCTGTTCGTGGTTCTGTAATGAGGAAGAAGGAAGTGCGCAAGGCGTAGGCTGAGAACTGACGCAGTATCGATAGTCGAAAAAGTGGTCTGTTTTCGTCAGTCGAAGTACAACAATGTTAATAATGCGCTTTGTCGAATAACAGGAGCTGGGATGGTTGAGTCATTAATATGGGTTGGAAGACTGGGAATTCCTTTTCGATTTTCAATAGTTGTAAGAGATTTTCTGTTATTCAGACATCCAGACCTACTATGGGGCCCAGGCAGCCCCCTATTTGACGAGTACCAACTGATTTTTCAGCGGAGAGAAAAGCGGTCGAGACGTGAGACTTGATATTTTCCCCTCCATCTGGTGCCAGGTTTAAGAATATTCCTTCATGGTGTGTACAGAGACAACTTTACTTTTGCTTCTTCCTCATGTCGTAACGAACTGTGTATCCGCCATATGATGCCAGCGAGCGTAAACGCTTCACGATACAGAAGAGTTCACTGCGTGTGGATTAGCGCCGAATTTCATAAAGTGCCTTACCGTAAAAAACAATGAAATTGCACAGTAATTCTCTGTGCCTTTTACTATAAATATTTCCTTCGTTTTTCGGTCGTACGTTACCACGATGAATAACACAATGTAAATGTCTTAAGCAGTTAACAGTGTGAATATTCCATATCTTCGTGGTGGACCTGTGACCGAAACGCGCAGGGAAAAATTATAATGAGTACATGACATGCAAAATTATTGTGTGTTTCGGTGTTTTTGTGACAGTTCAGTTAACTATTCACGGAGAAAATAAAATATTTATGTGCCATAAAATATGTTACTTTGGAAAGTCATTTCATCGGACACTGTTAGATCAAACCGCAAACAAGGTAAGTATTCCAGCAGTTCTTCGTAAGTGTTTAGTAAGACTTGTAATATTATATTCTTATAGGTACGAATTATTGCAAACTTGTGGCCTACACATTGAAGGCATTATGGAAAGCAGTCACGAGTAATCCCCAAAATAATACGATCTTATCGCAAGACTCACATTTTCGGTGAATTCATAATGTAAATACAGGTAAGACAGTCATTTCAAAATTATTGCAACAAATCAATTTCTGAGAGACCTTTTTTACCCCCGTTTTCACCTAAGAACCGGATGCTCGCGTATTCAGAAGTTTTAAAGCTGTTCTTGTTGCGTAATTCTGTGTCTTTACACGTTTTCCTGTCCTCTGGGTTTATTTAAGTAAGCTGATTTTGGTATTCGTAATATCTTTCTTCCTGTTTATCTTTTGTTTTGACTTTAACTGCTACTGCTTTACTTCTGCGATATTCTGAGTTTGCAGTAAATACTCTATTTTCTCGTTCGGCATTCTGTCTCGTAATGTTTCTCCTGGCAATTACGTAGAAGCGCCCATAAACGGAGTGTCTGTTCGTTTCTCTCCTCTTCTGTACGCAATACAAAGGTAAAGTTGGCTTAGTTATTGAATTACTTAGTCGTAGTAGAATGATTCTTCTCATTTACTCATTTCTTATGTCTGTGAGCAGTCACACGAAAATTTTGCTTTACAGTGAAATAAATAGACACAAATAATATCTAAATCTTTATTATTATTGAGATAACAAAATTATTAAAGTATTATCCACTATCCAGAACATGATATGCAAATATTGTTTCTTATTCGTAGGAAAGAACACAAACAAAATAAATTACCAGTACTAGTCTAATGCAATTTACTATTAGATTCTTAAAATAATGATGTAATTACGCTTTCTGTCCCCCCCCCCCACCCAATACACTATATTGGTCAAAACGAAATTGTAGCACGGCGTGGCAAGTCGGAGACTGCACCTGATTTTAATGTAGCAGTTAATGAATTGCGAGAAACTCGGATATTTATATTTACTCAGTTACCTGAAGTTTGCATACCGCTGGCATATAGCTTGAATGGAGCAAGGAAGGAATCTATACAGTGTTCTGTAGCAAAACTGAACACTTACAAAGCTAAGTCTATAAGTGGGGAAGAAATTTTTAATATTATATATCTTGGAAAATATGGGGTAAGGAATTTTACTCAGTTTAGAAATGTTTGGCAACAAAAACAGTGTGCTCGTTGCGCGAGTATTTCACTCAGTAACACGTATAGTTAATTTTATTATATTCTCGTTGTTATGAATCGATATATTTTATTTCTTCTTTGTGTATTTAGCGAAACGTTCAGTTTCTCGGAATTATGTGGTATCGCACAAATAGTGAACACTTAATGAGAACGTGTATATGATTACAATCTTGTCCGAGTTTGGCGCCGAATTATTCGGCTACTGTTTTACTGAAAGTCTGTCAATATCCAAGAAATTACTAGTGTAGCTGATCTTCGGGATCAAACTGAGCCAAGTACTTTTTTCAAAGTAGGAGCACAAAAAATGTAAACTATGGGTGTAAATTGATTACAACCAATTGCCGGGAAAGGGTAACAATTTTCCTCACGTTTTCATAAAATTTTGAATTAAGAATGATGACAATCCGGTAGATTCATTTAATTTTACTTTCTTCTTGAGGTCTTCGCTCTTTCGACGCATTCTTTTCGAAATAAACACTGAAAATGTTCTGACTTAATCGTATAATGCACCGACGGTGCTGCCAGCGGGCAGCATCGTCGGTGCATTATACCACAAGCTGTAAATACAGTCTAGTGCTCCTGAGGATGGGCGAAATTATCCCCCGAAACATGTTGAGCTGATTGTAATTATCAGTCAAATTTATTACTGTTGCATCTAGTCGGCTGTTTATATCACTGTATCTGTGATGCACGGTCACACAAACATCAAATGCCCAGCTGTACGGTGTTTTAGAAGGTACTTGATTAATTCTGCAGTTAAGTTTAATTCGGTTGTATCCCAATCTCATGGTAAGTGTTCACTTAATCCGACCACTGTAACCTTAAGGCTGAAGTGTTATTTATCATACTTTGTAAGGCGAAATAATTCAGTTCGCTGTGGGATCAACATAAGGATATTTTTTGCATTGTTATTTACACATATTTAGAGCATTTTAGGGAACTAACCAACTAAGTCCATGAAGCGCATTACCGTTTCAGAATCCGATACTTTCTCAACTAATTAAGAAATTTCGCAACTTGTAATTGTCGAAAAGGTTCATTATCCTGTTCAGAAGAGCATATAACTAGCACTTATCCTCAGCCAGATGACTGCAGTGCAGGACCTCCCATGCTATTTCTTTAAGATCCAATTTATTGTTGTGTTCCGACGTTTACATATTCGGGACATCTTTATTTAGGTTTTCCTATCAATGTTTCTTTTTCTTGTAATTCGTTTATGTCTAATTTTTTTCCGTACGTCCTTTCCCTTTTTGATATTGTGATGAATATTTGGATACTTTTTTTTCCTGTGGTGCTGCGGCCCAACGCGGGCCATGGCCTCCTCGTTCTTGAGACTTCTAGATCACACACAACAACGCACCACAGTCGGTAGGACTCCTCTGGACGAGTGATCAGCTCGTCGCAGAGACCTCTACCTGACAGCACACAACACTCACAACAGACCAAACATCCATGCCCCCGGTGGGATTCGAACCCAAAATCTCAGCTGGCGAGTGGCCGTAGATCTACGCTTTCTACCGCGCGGCCACTGGGACCGGCATTTGTATATGTTAGTGTAGTGAAAGTGTTTTATGTGAAATATAAGATTCTTAAAATTCGTATAAAACTGGTATTTATGATAATGTTTGATAATTCGGAGGGTAAATAGAATAACGTTACGAATTTATGTTCATCCATTGCGTGTTCTCTAGTGTTGTACTCGGCTGAATGTTTTAAGGCCTCCCTTCTCATCGTTAAACACGTCGTGGAGTAATGGCGGGAAGGTAGTTTACGATCTCAGGGTTAAATATCCTTGTAAGTGACCTTGATAAAACCCGTTTAATTACAATTTCTCTCTTGTTGAAATTTTATTATCCTTGGGAATATACGTGCTAAGAATTTAATATGCGTATGAATTGTTTATATCATCGTTGCTTGGTTGTAGATTTGTTCACGCATTCACATGCATTCAGTGCTCTATATATAATATAATATAATATAATAAAATATAATAGTAAAAATCGGTAGAAACAAGTCAAGGAGGCAAGGTAACCATATTGTGGAATCAACAAGTACAAACTGACAGAACAATCCCCAACAACAAACCGGACATTATAATCCGTGATAATGAAAAGGGAACGAGTATGTTAATAGACGTTGCAATCTCAGGAGGCAGAAATGTGATTAAAAAGGAAGTCTAGAAGATTTTAAAATTTAAAGACCTTACAATAGAAATACAGCGCATGTGGAATGTAATACCAGTAATAATAGGGGCGACTGGGATTATTTCAGTCATTCAGAAAATACGTGAGCAACATACCAGGAAAACATGGAGTCAAGGCGCGCCAGAAAACAGCCATATTGGACGCTGCACACATACTTCGGGAACTACTAATGTAAAAGTACAATAGATGCAACCCTGAAACTAACGATATAAGTACCACGAATAGTAACAACAGAATAGCTGCAACACTGTATTCCCTACGGACATAGTTTGTCTCAGGAATATAAGTACAACTACCCTGCGTAAAGGAGATAATGTTGATGATGATGGTAATAATAATAATAATAATAATATAGAAGTGAATGAGTTACGAACTGCCATTAATGTTGAGCTGGTCGGTACAGAGAAAGAAGGTCATTTTAAGTTACTGTCCCTGAATTCATCCTCCTGAAAGAAGAGGCTAGTTTTCCGAGGGAGATTGTAAACTAAAATTTCCCAAATACAGATTATATACCTTAACGCTAAGATAACCTGCTCACTGAAACCGTACAAGGTACGTTCAGTTTGTCGCATCTCGTCAGAAGACCTTTAAAACCCTACTGTTTACTTTACGTACCACCAGGTTTAAAATTCAAAAATTCTACATGGTGCTCATATTACGTTTATGTCTTTTGTGCGGATGTCAGAACAAACAGCAACTTTTACTTTACATATCATTAACAGACTGGTTTTGTATAACCGAGGTGGAGATTGTTTACTGCGCGGTATGACCTGAGTCTTTATGTAAACACATATGTTGCGTCTCAATAGGGCTAATATTAAGTATAATAAACAGAAAGAAAATGCCATCTACCACAAGGAAGGTTTGTTCATGATGTATGTGGGAGATTTGTTTACAACACGTTTCGGTCCAAAGGTGACCATCTTCAGGTAATACGTAGTGCTTATATCAGAATTATTATGAATTTACTGGGTTATGAGGGGTGTGTGTATATAGATGAAATCTCATTTTTACAATTAGTCTGTTCATACTGAACTTGTAATGTAGGTGTGCAAATCTCCCATGTATATAATAAACACCCCTTAGTTGCCTTGGACGGCATATTTCTCTATCTTTATCATAACCACAACGGCTTGAACCAAATTAAGACTAGTACAAATGTTGTGCAAGTCAGTCACTGGTAACAATATAAGGCCTAAGTTTCTCGGTTTCTTCACCAATGTCTCTACAGTTACGCAAAATAAATTTGTGATTATAATCCTGCATTTTTAAGATCTAATTATTGTACTTTGGCCGGTCCCAGTGGCCGCGCGGTCTAAGGCGTAGGTCTATGGCCGCTCGCCTGCTGAGATCGTGGGTTCGAATCCTACCGGGGGCATGGATGTTTGTCTGTTGTGAGTGTTGTGTGTTGTCAGGTAGAGGTCTCTGCGACGAGCTGATCACTCGTCCAGAGGAGTCCTACCGACTGTGATGCGTCGTTGTGTGTGATCT
>Ga0123352_10005346_pt1 | contig 19301 bp, 9 predicted proteins | sample TergutLab28metaG_FD_89700 | JGI IMG/M metagenome (GOLD analysis project Ga0123352, IMG submission 89700) | Labiotermes labralis P1 segment gut microbial communities from Petit-Saut dam, French Guiana - Lab288 P1 | ecosystem: Host-associated > Arthropoda: Insects > Digestive system > Gut ... | reverse complement strand
TTGCTTATAGACACAGGGAAACCAAGAAAAACCTGTGTCGAGATGGCCGGTCGCAGGACCTTCCGAGTACTGACTTCTAGCCAGCAGTCCGGCATCTAAAGTAAAAACAGCAATACACACACATTACAACAAATACACATAAGATGACAACACACACAAGACAACTACAGGAATACACACGGTCAACCAACAACAATTATACACAAGACAACTTAAAACTAGCAACAAAACACACAAGACAAATTAGAATACAACAAAACAAAAGAATGGCGTAATTGGTACTGAGGTTTTTACTCAGATCCAGCAACAACATGCCAGGTTGAGAATTTATTTCTTCCGGGATTTTACACTGGGCCCGTGTGTAATCGGATCCCCATATTTCGAGGCAACGCAGTGTCCTATTCAAGGGTTGAAATGTCCTTAGGCAGATTTTTTTGGGGACATTTCGATCCCAGCTACTCATCTGCAGTATTCTCCAATGTTGCAAAATGAGAGCAGGGAGCAATACAGCTGTTCGAACTAAAAGAGAAAATTCTGCTGGCCTTGTTCTGATGTAAAATTTATAATCCATTACGAATATGGCCCTCCAAAGCAAGCTCTTAACTAATCGTTGTAACTGAAACTTCTTTTAATTCTCAGGAGGGCGCATTCTTCGGAAAAAGAACAAACATTCCCCGGAATATGTGGATTTTGCATCATGGCAATGTATATTCGCTCATTAACCTTTTGACGCCTAATGTCAATTATAGTGGTCGTACCGCACCGCTGACCTCTAAAGTTGCATTTTATATATGTATTCAACAAATATAGGTACTGAATATTTTAAACATGGTATATACTCTCCGTTTTTTCTCTTCAAAATTCAGTTTGTTTCATAATTCTAACGTATTTGGTTCATGTATTATTCACATTTTATATACAGGGTGTGCTAAAATTAAAAAAATAATTCCGGCGCCAAAAGGTTAAATTTTACTGAAGCTACAGAAAACAAAATTGGGGGTACGCGGTGGTGCAGTCTGTTGCGGCACTGCGCCACAAGTCGGAAAGTTGCTGGTTCGATTCCCGATGGGGTTACTGGGATTTTTTTTATTGATTTATTGTGCCTGGGGTCGACTCTGCCTCTAACATAAAAGAGAACAAGGGATGTCCTCTAGGGGTAAAGACGGCCGGTGCGTAGGATTGACAACCTTTTCATCTTCATGTGCTGACTGTCTAGAAATCCTCGTAATTTCGAACTCCTGGAACCCTAAGGGCCTGTCCGTTCCTGCATAGGGATTATTTTGTCTTTACAAAACGGTAAAGTTGTCCCTGTCCACGCAATTAAGGCATAAAGGGTGGAGCGGAGGTATAGCTGCACTCATTCTTAACCTCGGCATTCTTAACCCTCCGAGGAATAAGCCCTGTACCCTTTGATTAAGGGGTTGGATGGGCGTCATAGACGCTCTGGACGTTTTAGGGATTCGAACCCCGGACCGTTAAACCTGCAGCTGGTCGCTATACCGACTTCGCTGTCCCGGTTACTAATCATGTATTTGATTAAGAAACAGATGGCAGTATTGCAATATATACTGTACATACGTCATTTTACATCTTGAGACTTTGTTAATTGTCACAGAACCGAAAGTCGTGAGTGTGTCACGCCTAGATTCATCTGAACGTCTTCTTAGTAATGCTAAATGAGCACGACATCCAGTGACTGCAATATTTCCAGGCGTTTCAACGTGCGAAGTCTGTTGTAAAAGTGGCCGTCTTCTCCCGAATTTAGCGACCATAAATTTTTCGTACGGAACTGGTCCTTTCCTTTCAGTGCAACACCAATCGTAATGTTTGTGATCGAATCTGAGGAAGGATAGCGAGGCGAAAGAAACTTACGTTCCAAATCATGAAATTGAAACGTGGGTGCAAGAAAATAAGACGTTTCTTTGTTTGTCATTCCCATATGAATCAGCATCCATTGTAACGTCTCTGTACACTGACATATCTTCGCAATCCAAGCTCTTCTGGTGCAACACTTGTTCGTAGAAAGAGACAGAATATCGACGCACGGCGTCACGGCGCTGTAGCCGGCGCTCGCTTTAGTCCGTACTACCAGGCAGGCAGTTGTCTCCAGACCAGCCGCGCGAGAGATCTGTCAGAGCAGAGAATTCTGCATATCACTGGCTACTTCACCCTCTGTCTGAGGCTGCAGCGACGCGTGACTACTGGCGATTAGATGTGACGGCTGCATGTCCGGGATATTGCAGTTTAATTTAAGTAGCTATTAGTGATACGAGATCATCTCTAGCTTCAGTTCTGTGAATATACTTACGTCATAATAAAGGGCTGCTTAAATTTGATTCGAATTTCTCAGACGTTATTCTTGTTGAGGTTAGGTTTGTTGTTTTGTTTGCGACGTTTCTGGACTGAACGGGGTAAAGATCAGCCGTAACAACGTGGGAGGAAGTGAAGAAAGGTGAGCCGTGTTCCAGTTGTCATTCTTTTGTAGCTACTTTTTTTTTCTTCTCATCCATTCTATTGGTTATGTTCTTCCTGCAGACATTAATCATCTGCTTAGTTTTTTTTATCGAAAGCAGAGCACATTGGCTGACACAAACCGTTGCACATTAGCACAGTGTTTCTGAAAATTTGGTGCCAGTGACAGTCTTACAGTGTCTCAGAAATTCTGTGGACGCCCTTCCCAATACTTTGTCTACTCATGGGGCACCTTATGCTCAAATTTCAGTAACACTTGGATATTCTAATATTTACAAATTTGGAATAAGGTTAAACTGCAAAAAGCATTTGTTTTATCAGCGTAAAAATTTATTCAAAAAATTCAGTAATTTTCCTAGTAGTAATGAAAAATAAAACCGGACATTAATAAATGTCTAGAGGAAAATATGTCCCACTGAGTAGAATCTACGCAACTCGCGGATATCTTAGGCGCAAATCGCTATCTTCACGGTGAGAAATTCTGCATTAGAATGCGTGTTTTCAAATTGTAAATTTTGTATACTCTTTTTACAGCTTCGTTTAAGTAATGGTTGCAGGAACTTAATAATTCAAATGTTAATGGAACACACGGTGAAGGAAGAGACTATTTGGGAGACTTGGAAGTAGATGGAAGGTAGTCTTATAACGGATCTTAATTATGGAATTGTATGCCAGTTTTATTTATGTGGTTCATGAAGGTTCCATTGAACCCTGAAATATGGCTAGGTTTCATAGAAAGTCGAAAATGTAAGGAATTGGAAAGACTATACGCCATGTTCTGAAGTCAGCCATGAGACCTGCTTTCTAGCAGAATTACCCATCCTGCAGGAAATTCTAAGTATTAAGCACCCATTTCTGTATGATATCTCGAAGTACTAGCCACCGACTGCTGTGAGGATTCCTTTAGGAAATCTTGAAATATAAGCTACGGATTTCTATATACGAATATCTCGAAGTATTAGACAACGTATTCTGTACGATATCTCGAGATATTGCCCACCAATTCCTGTAAGATATCTCGAAGTAGTAGCCACCAATTCCTGTAAAATCTCGCTGTATTAGCCTTCATTTTTTACGATATCTCGAGGTATTAGCCACTGATTCTCAAGGTACTGGGCGCCGATTTCTGTACATTGTCTCTAAATATTAGCCACTCATTGCAGTGCGATATCTATAAGTATTAGCCACCGATTCCTTGTAAGAAATCTCGAAGTATTAGCCACCGATTCCTTGTACGATATCTCGAAGTATTAGCCACCGGTTCCCGTGTGATATCTGGAAGTATTAGCCACCGATTCCTTGTACGATATCTCGAAGTTTTAGCCACCGGTTACCCTTACGATATCTCGAAGTACTGTATTAATCACCCTCTCACACGTTCAGTATGTGACGTAGTTCTTAAGGTTTTCCAGCATCAATATTTTTCTATTTTCTCGTTCACAACTGCTTGCTGCATGTCCTGCCTGTCAGTCTCCTGTGTCACAATAACAGTCTCAGATAATCACATATAATTGTTGAGTTCCTCTTCATGTAAATTTTCTTCTTCCTCGTCTTCACGTTTATTCCTTCCTATTTCCAAACTTCGTGTACTCTCTCAGACGCCTACATTGTCTTCCCCCGCGCCTCATTTCACACCTACACAAAGAAAGCGCGATTTCCAATACTTCGTTGTCAGAAATGGAACCACAGTAAGAGCAGCAACCGTGTTCCATAGAAATGCTGTCAAACAGAAAGCGCAAGTCATTTATGTCAACATGACATACAGTTTTAATTGAACACTAGTCCAGCGGAATTGATGGTTAAATATAGGGTTGCTAGCTCTAACTAATGACGGTCCGTCTCTACGTCACGTATCTCAGCTAGTCACACAATGTTTGCCGTTAGCTGCGTTGCAACTGCTGATATAATTATAGTTTATTTAAGTAACACCCAAACAAATGCACATATATAGTCTTTAATAATCTAAAATTTACATTAAAACACTTAAAACGTTCCTACATGTTTCGACCATACGATCATCATCAGGGAGCATACTTTGTTCCTTGCTGAAGTTACAGTTTAAAACACCGATTCCTATACGATATCTTGAATTATTAGCTACCGGTTTCTGTACGATATCTGTATTAGCCACCGATTCCTTGTACGATATCTCGGAAGTATTAGCCACCGATTTTTGTAAGAAATCTCTAAGTATTTGCCACCGTTCGCTGTGCCATATCTCGAAGTATTAACTACCGTTTCTTATAGGAGATCTCGAAGTATTAGCCACCGATTCCTTGTAAGATATCTCGAAGTATTAGCCACCGATTCCTTGTAAGATATCTCGGAAGTATTAGCCACCGATTCCCGTACGATATCTCGAAATATTAGTCGCCCTTTCACACTCATACTGTGTGTTTTAAACTGTAACTTTAGCAAGGAACAAAGTATGTTCCCTGAGGATGATCGAAACATGTAGGAGCGTTTTAAGTGTTTTAATGTGAATTTTATATTATTAAAGACGATATATGTGCATTTGTTGGTGTGTTAACTAAATAAACTACAAAATGCACGGTGCAACGATAAAGTAATTATAGGTATTTTATTTTTATCTGCTTTCCGTCTTTTAAGATTATATTTTATGCAATCTGCACAATATTTTGTTTCCAATGTGTCTGCAAATTTTCATATTAAATCCTTCATTATCCGTATATTCATATTGTTGTTAACTGTTATTACTATAGGATCATTGAGTTCAATGTCACATGCATGTGTGTACTGCATAAATGTCAGTTTACGAACATTTATACAACACATCATTTAGTATTCGTAGCAGCAGCCGCCTGCTGTTTGAATTCCGTACAATCTACACTGTAGTGCCATTTGTTTTGCATTTTTTTTTCTCGGTATTCAATTTTCAGATATTCTGAGGACGGTAGATGTTTCTGGGCCTCGTAAGTTATCTCTTGTTCAGAAGTGAATGCGATGCGATTGAGTGGTTGATAATAGATTTTCCCGTAGGGTCCAACCTGAGGACCAGAACCAGTCCTGTCATACAGGTATAGCTGTGTGGTACTGCCACGCATGTCAAATATATATATTTATATATATAGCCTCTTTTTATTATACAGTCAGGCTATTAGAAGACTATATGTACAACTTATGTACAACTTACGTAGTCGAACCTAAAATCCTACACTATTTAGTACATGTCTTTCGGAGTAATATCCCAACGAATTAGAACACTTTATTATCCAACAGATGCACACGCACCACGGGGAAATATGCTGCCATAACACCGACTACGTCCATATCAACGGAGACGATAGAACCATTAGTGTAATTTTTGCTGTATAATGTATAAAGCTCCCTGATGATGGATCCCTTGTGATCCGAAACATGTTGGAGCAATTTTAAATATTTTAAAACATTTTATAATAATTCTGATTGTATCTACGAATTATATATTTGTGCATCTGTTGGATAATAAAGTGTTTTAATCGTCATTGATGCACGGTACAAACATGAAGATCTCAACGAATATTCTCCAATCATATGTCCACATATCTGTGAAACGTTATTTCCAAAAACCTGATTGTTAAATCTGTTAGTTTGAATAGTTTAAGTATTCTAGGTTCTTCTTCTTCTTCTTCTTCTTCTTCTTCTTCTTCAATGGTGCGGATTCCAGTTCGTTTGGGAGTGTTGTTATTTTATCTCTGTACTTGACGCTGAATTTTGTAATTTCTTCTCTAATTGTTGGTACCTTTAAGTCTGCAATCTGTCAAATATATTCAGGTAGATTTATAAAGCATTTTCTCGTCATTATGCTGCACAAATTTCATTCGTTCGTAACGTATTTGTCTTGCGACGGATCCACATCCCCTTCCAAAAGCGAGGCTTCGAGAGAGTGCGGTCTACTGCGCCCTCTCTCAAATTCCAGTATCTTGTATTTTCCTTCAAGTTTAGGTGTTTATAACCACAAATGCTAAATTGTACTCAGACACATATTTTTGTCCACTCATGCACAAGAACGTGTGCGTGGTTGTAGTTTTGGGGTTTCCTTTTATTCTCATTTTTCTTCTTCGTATTAGGTAGGTTTTCACCCTTTTATAGGCCACGAAGGCTCTTAGGGTGAGTAAAAGTATAATTCTACTCTTTCTGGGACCTTGGCTGTAGATGGGGGGTGGGGGTCAGCCCCACGCCCCGGCCGTATCTACCCCCGGGAAAGACCCGGTACCCATTGTACAGGAAGCTGGGTGGGCCCCAGGGCCGGTCTGGTCGGGCGGAAATCCTCGTCCCCACCGGGATTCGATCCCGGACCGTCCAGCCCTTAGTCGGTCGCTATACCGACTGAGCTACCGGGCCCACTTTTTCTTCGTATTACTAGTACTAATTCTCGTAGAACTTGCTTATAATTGGCTACATCCCTACGTCCAACTGTCCTAGCACTTTGAAATTGAGTGAATGCAGTTTCATTATTTTGAGAGTGAATGCACTGTCATTATTTTTGCCACATATTCTGCCGCTCTTTTCGTTTCATGCATTTTATAACGTCGGCAGTATTTTTGATGATGTTTTAAGAGAAATCGTACACAAACTTTAATTTATGTTCGTGTACATCCGACGTCTAATCAGGCGTCGAGACCATTTATAATGTACGGATACCTCTGGCTTGTTACTGCGTGTCGCGCGCGTTTACATTTAATCCCACCGTTTCGGTCTTTCGTGATTGGCGTTTAGCATCAGATTATTTGCTGTTGTGTCCACTGAGTAATGCCCACCTCACAGATTCGAGCGTCTGCCATGTGCCTAGTACCGATTTTTAGGAAAGTAAAAATCGCGACTTTAGACTGGGGTGGATCACAGCTGTAAATACATGCTTTTGAAAATTCGTCAAAATCCACCCAGCTGACGGGAAGACTCGGCCGTCTCTCTGCGAGGTGCTGTCATGCGCGTGGTGCAAAGAAGGCACATTTGCTACCCACTGCTCAACTGTGACACGTGATTAGTTCGTTGCTTTTTCAATAAATATAAGTATATGGAGTCCGGGATCGAATCCCGGTGGGGACGAGATTTTCCGCCCGTCCAGACCAGCCCTGTAAAATGGATACCGGGTCTTTCATGGAGGTAAAGTGCGGCCGGGGCGTGCTGCTGACCACTTACCCCCTTCTAGTGTCGCGGTCGTGGAAGATTAGAGCTATACCTCTACCCACCGAGAGGGTCACACCGGGCCTGCAAAGCGATCTACTTTACCTTTACCTTTACGTAAGTATATGGAATGAACCGCCTTGACGCTCTGCAGATGCTTTTTGCCTTTATTTTATATGCAGTCCGTTCATAATCCTTTTAGCACACAAGATACGAATTTGGAGGTTGGAAGGGGTTATACGTAGAAGAGCAAAGTCTTGTGGGATGTTACGCTGTACATGGTATTGCGCAAACCTACCAGCGCGTCTAAGGATCGTGGTGCTCTCATTTTAGGAGTCGAGTAGTACAGGGTGGGGCAACAATGTGGTGATTTTCAGATCGCTGTTCTGATGAATTCTGTTGCACGCAACACAAAAAAGAAGCATGGTACATTAGTAGTAAATAAACATTTAATGTATTATTTTTATTTTTAATAATATCTCCTAAGTGCTCTTCCTGGCACAGATTGATTATTCCTGACTTGCCCATTTTCACCCCTCCGGTAAACAAAACTGCCGATACTAGAGTAACGGGCAGCCAAACAATAGGCCGTGTGTTCGAAAAGCCACTACATAGTCACGGTTTGGCGTAGAGTGTTGGTGTTTGGAGTTATTAGGCCTCACTTCTTCGAAGAAGGTAAGTGTACAGTGACTGTAACCTCTGCACGGTATTGAGCCATGCTGGATACGTTAGATGTCGATGCTGGCGGTGTTGATGGTAAACTCTTGGATTCAGCAAGACGATGCCATAGCACACACAGCATGTGTGTCACTGGACTGTGCGAGAGCCATGTTTTCTGGACGCGTCATTCCACGTTTGAGTGACATCGCCTGGCCGGCCAGGTCTCCGTACCTATCGGCGTCTACTTTCCCTGGGGACACTTGAAAGCTGAAGTGTACACAAACCAACATCGCACACTTGAGGAGTTGGAAGAGCACGTCGGGAAAGAAATTAGAGTTATTGATAAAGGTCTATTGCAAGCGGTTATGGTCATTTCTTGTCACTGTTATGGGAATGTTTTGCTTGCAAGGGAGAATAATGAAAGAGATGTAATTTTTAAAGATTAAAGAGCCTACATTGCCGGGCCCAGTGACCGCGCGGTCTAAGGCGTAGGTCTGCGGCCGCTCGTCTGCTGAGATTGTGGGTTCAAATCCCACCGGGGGCACGGATGTCTGTGATTTTTGTGTGTGTTGTCAGGTAGAGGCCTCTGCGACAAGCTGATCACTCGTCCAGAGGAGTCCTACCGACTGTGGCGTGTCGTTGTGTGTGATATAGAAACCTCGTGAATGAGTAGACCCTGGCCCACCGGGGGCTGTCACGCCAAAAACAAAGAGCCTACATTAATTGGCATTTAACTTCCAACATTCCATATTTCGTTCTTCTATTCAACTCAGTTCATCAAAACAGCGATTTGAAAATGGTCACATTCTGTTGCCTCCCTTGAATTAACTGCTTAGCCCAGACTGATGGACCGTAAAGATGAATATACTACGTAGAAATGTCGGCAAATATTTACCCATTAACACAACTTAACACTCAAATTGCTCCCCCTCCCAAATAACCCTGAGTTTAAAACCAGAATATGCAGGCTATTAAATACGTAATAACTTGCTAACAGTCACATGATTGTTATCAGTTGCAGCGTCTTGCGAGGCTGGAAGTACTGTAAATGTTTGAAGGAATTAATAAAAATCGCGGTATTCCTTCTGAGGGTCCATAGTAACAGTGTTCTGCTTTTTGTATATAGGAGTTTTGAAATTTCCGTACGTACGTTGTAACAAATTTTTATAATATGTTCATAAGGATCCAGCCTGTGCTTCCCACAGCGAGCTTCAGTATTCGTGCGAATTACATGTTAATGAACCAGAAATATCCACAGACTCCTAACTTGGCGAGTCAAGCCGCGCTTTGTTCGCAGAACTTTGTCGGTTATGCAGAGAGATTGAAATTATTTAGCACACTAATAAGGAGCGTTTGCTCTTGCATATATTCTGTTCTAAATACATGTGCCCCTTCATATATTCTGTTCTATATGCGCGTACTTCTGTAGATATTGTTCTACATACTTGTGCTGCTGCAGACGCTCTGTTTGACACTAGCATGCTGCTGCAGATAGTCTGTTCTACACATGCATGTTGCTGCAAATATTGTATCCTATACACGTGTTCTGCTGCAGATATTGTATCCTATACACGTGTCCTGCTGCAGATATTCTGTTCTACACACGTCTGATGCTGTGGATATTCTATCCTATACGCGTGTTCTGCTGCAGATATTCTATCCTATACACGTGTTCTGCTGCAGATATTGTATCCTATATACGTATCCTGCTGCAGATATTCTGTTCTACATACATCTGCTGCTGCAGATTTTCTCTCCTATACACGTGTGCTATTGCAGATATTGTATCCTACACACGTGTCCTGCTGCGGGTATTCTGTTCTACGTACGTGTGCTGCTGCATATATTCGGTTCTACATACTTGTGCTTCTGCAGATATCGTATCCTATACACGTGTCCTACTGCAGATATTGTATCCTATACACGTGTTCTGCTGCAGATATTGTATCCTATACGCGTGTCCTGCTGCAGATATTGTATCCTATACACGTGTCCTGCTGCAGGTATTGTATCCTATACACGTGTCCTGTTGCAGATATTGTATCCTCTACACGTGTCCTGATGCAGGTATTGTATCCTATACACGTGTCCTGTTGCAGATATTCTGCTCTACATACGTTTGTTGCTGCGGATATTCTGTTCTTCATACGCGCGCTGCTGCAGATATTCTGTTTCTCACACGTATGCTACTTCAGTGTTTTACCATGCTTCGTATGATTTTCAGAACAGACAGCGGTTACTTGCCAAAACAGTATTACAAATAGCTGGTTTTTATCACCCAGACGGAGTGTGTGTCACATCGAGGTACGAACTGAATCTTTAAAGATAGTTCAGGTTAATTCTAGTTTTTAAAACTTTAATATAAATATAAACAGTGAACTTGAAAATAGTTCTCATAGTAGATTAACAGTTTTTAATTTTAGAGTTATTCATAGTGGACGGTATTAAAATGTGGTCTTCAGGCTGCAGTTAAGGATTATGTACAGTATACCTAGCCGATTCCAGTGGCCGCGCGGTCTAAGGCCGCTGGCTTCCTGCGATTGCACGTTCGAATCCCTCCGGGAGCCTGGATGTCTCTTGTGAGTGTTGCGTGTTGTCAGATATAGGTCTTTGCGAGGGGCCGATCCTTCGTCCAGAGGAGTCCTAACGAGTGTGGTGTGTCCAACTGAGTGTGATCTAGGAACCTCATGTAGGAGGCCTAGAATCGCTAGGGATGTTGAATCATGAGAAAAAAATATACCACACTAAACGAGGCTCGTGGCCATGCAATTTCATTGAGATAATAAACTGGACTTTAGGAGTTATTAGATACTTGCGTGGAACTCCGGAATCATATTTAATCGAAATTAAGTATTTTAGGGGCGAGACTTATTTATGGCTGGACCGAAGTTATCGCTATGCTTGTTTTTATTTTTTCAGCAGAGATTTATATAGTGAAGAGCATGTTGTGCTGCTGCCGACAGTGTCCTGCTGGCAATGGGTGTATCACTTTTGGAACGTAGTATAATGTACACTGAACAGCTTCGGAATCAAAACTACGAGAGGCTGTAACCCTGCAGTATCCCCCCCCCCACACACACACACATATATATATATATATATATATATATAAAGTGCACCCTTGTACAGGCACTAAGGCTCTGTACAGGTCGTACGGCCCATAGGGGGAGTAGAGGTGTAGCTCTACTCTTTCTTGACCACGGCACTAGAAGGGGAGAGGGGTCAGCGCCACGCCCCGGTCGCTCTTTATCCCCGGGAAAGACCCGGTACCCATTGTACAGGAGGCTGGGTGGTCCCCAGGGCCGGTCTGGACAGGTGCGGAAAATCTCGCCCCCCACCGGGATTCGATCCCCGGACTGTCCAGCCCGTAGCCAGTCGCTATACCGACTGAGCTACCCGGCCCACACACACGGACACACACACACACACACACACACACAAATATGTATATATATAATGCAGGATTGCACAAATCCTGGGCGTTTGGTCGGTCGGTGGCTTCTAACATCTGTGGGCCTTCCGTGTGGGACTTGGTTCTTGTCATCCTCCTGGTGCCTAGATTTTTGAGGTTGATTTATATGTTTTGGAAAATTTGTTCACCCCTGATATAGTGGTCACACTCGAGAATCCTTTCCACAGTTTCATGTTTGTCAGCCTTTGCAGTATGGAATGAATTTTCACCGTTTCACGCACTGTTGTCTCCGTCACCAAGAACTGATGTAATTAGTATGCGACACGCCGGAAATATGTTCCATATTAACATGGCTGATGGCGTGAGACGATGTTGATTGGATTTAGTTGCTGTACAAGCGTCTTCATTTTAATTATGTTGTAGTTTGGTAATATTATCAAGACTTGGTGATGAATAGGTTTAGGATTGTGCGAGAATTCAAGATCCCGCCGCTATATAGATGAGAACCGCGCTCTTCTGGACTATTTTGGAGTGTGTTGTGGTAATTACCGTCGTTTCGGGACGGACTAGTCCTGAAACGTCGGTAAGAAATCGGTCCCGAAACGTCGGTAAGGAATTACTAATACACGCCGCGTAAGAGCGCAGTTCTCAGGTTTAGGATTAGCAAAATGCATATAATCCTAAGCGCAGTGATGAATGAATGAGTGGATGAATGAATAAATGAATGAACGAAGGAATGAATAAAGGGATGGCTGACTGAATATGGAACATTGGTGGAATGATACAGAGGAGAAACCTGAAGTACTCTGGGAAAGAAATCTTTTTCAATTTAACTTTTCCATCACAAACCCCAAAAAGAATAGTCTGGGATCGAACTTGGGCTTCCGCTATGAAAGGTCGGCTGCTAAACGGATTAAACCATGAAACTGCGCATAAAAGCTTCAAATCACACGTAAATGCACTTATCATTAATACCATATACATTCGAATTTACCTTTATATCTCAAAATCGGCAATTCTCCATGAAATTTAATGCCGCCAGTTTTCATGAAAATTCTACGTTTTCATTAATTTTGACGCAGTTATCAGCAGTAATCTGTACGTCACATCTGCATTATACGTACAGATAGACTGCCAAGTACCGCGTTTAATCTGACCGTATTAGCAAATCCTTCCCTCGGACAAGCCAGCACTGTTGGCGCAGTGTTCATATGTGTATGTCGCCCAGCAAATCCCGCTTGAAATGCTCAGCTGGTGATGACACTGTCTGTCGCAAAACCTGGTATCCTTCTCGTCTCGTGTATTTTACAGATTAACACAGACGTAGTCAAAATCTGTTTCAAGTTTGTCACGAGCTGCAGGACTGCACCGAACTTGGCCGTCGATTGCTGACACGCCAGCGTCGCATTCGGGACTTCCCGGTTTCAAATATCTTCACTGGGACCGGCTATGTGTATTAAAATACCATTTGGAATCATTTATTAAATGAGATATATAAAGCATGTGGTATATATAAGGGGGACCGCGGTGGCACAGTGGTTAAGGCGCTGTGCTACATATCGGAAGGTCGCTGGTTCGATCCCAGCTGGTGTCATTGGAATTTTTTCATTGACATATAATCCTTCCGATCGCACTATGGTCCTGGGGTCGACTCAGTCTCTAACAGAAATGAGTACCAGGAGCATTTCCTGGGGGGTAAAGGCGGCCGGTGCCTAAGGCAGACAACCTTACCACCATCCTGTGCCGTTGTCACGAAATCTGGGAACCTTAACTTCCTGGAACCCTCTGGGCCTGTCCAGGCCTGTAACGGGACTGCTTTACCTTTACCTTTATGTGGTATATATAACATTATATACACATTTTCCTTTCAGTGGTACAAAAATATTGATTTAATAGTGAGTATTAACCATTCCGTGTACATCGCAGTTTTTACGCCTCCCCACTTTGAACAAGTAACAACTAGCATCAGATAGTTTGTGCTAAATCATTCTTATTCGAACTGGGTCTGTTTACTGTAGACTTCATGATCTGCAGGTGATAAAATCAAGAAGATTGGGATTGGCTGGACATTTGTCACGTAGGGGTAGATGCATGCAGGGTTTTGTTGGGGGAAAAGTAGGGGAAGAAGATCACTTGGGAGATCTAGGCGTGGAAGGTATGGTAATATTAAAATGGATCTTCAAGGTATAGGATAGGAGGGCGTGGACTGGATTGATCTCTCTCAGGGATGGGACAGGAGCGAGCTCATGATCTATTCGGGATCCATGAAATGCCGAGGATTGTTTTAATAACCGAGGAAATGTTGGCTGCCCAAGAATAACTGTGCTCTGTGGACGTGGTGAGGTAGTTAGGGAACTGGTTAGTAATTTTGTCGTGTTCTTAATTTTTCATACATAATTAACATGATCTCAGCCGTAGAAGGCGAGTCTGTATTACTAGCATGTAAATAGCCTTGCAATCAGCAGTTTTGCACTGTTTATGACAGGGAACCAAAAGCTGGAAGAGACATGAATTGAAAATCTAGAGGCGTCAACAAGAGGAACGTGACGGAACTCTGAAGATATACTTACATTTCTCATCCTTTTACATTGTAGTTCTGTGCAGGATATGAGGGCAGTTCTTAAACTTGTGTTTCGCAGGGCTTTCAATTTACACCCTCAGGCACCAGAGATGAAGTAACAGGGAACTGGGTTAATATCATATGATGAGGAGCTTTATGGTATGTTCTGTGCATATAGGGTAACATGGTTAAGGTGATGACAGCGAACAAGATTAAATCGCAGCGAAGGCGGGAAAGAAAGAAGGGATAGGAGTTACTTCGAATACCTAAACGGAGATGGTAGAAAGAATGGAATGCTATTTACAGCGATTAGTTGTCAAAAAGGCTAGAATTAACCGGAACTGGTTTAGGGAGGATGAAATGAAATTGTGTGAACAATATCAGGAATTTTTTGGTGCAATAACATCAGGAAAATTTCGTATATGTGAATTTCTATCTTGTTTTTCCTCGAGATACACTCCGATGTGTGTGTGTGTGTGTGGGCCCGGTAGTTCAGTCGGTATAGCGACTGAATACGGGCTGGACGGTCCGGGAACGAATCCCGGTTGTGACGAGATTTTCCGCCCGTTCAGACCGGCCCTGGGGCTCACCCAGCCTCCTGTAAAAAGGGTACCGGGTCTTTCCCGGAGGTAAAGTGCGGCCGGGGCGTGCTTCTGACCACTCACCCCCTTCTAGTGCCGCGGTCATGGAAGAGTAGAGCTATACCTCTACCCACACTCTGGGCCACACCGGGCCTATAACGGGGTCACTTTACCTTTTTTACACTCCGATGTGTAACACGAATAGTGTAAATGATAAAAAGAAATCTTAGTCGGGATATAAGGGAAGGAGCTGCTAGGAGGGCCCATATGTAGATAGTAGGAGAATTTTATGTGTATGTGAAGGATGTAAGTACGTGAACTGCATGTACTGGACTGGAGACTTGTGCTTTACGACATCTTGTGAACTACTGGCTGGGTAACAACGCTGTGGAGAGACCCGCGTCCCTCATATTCGTGGTCTACCCCGAAGATATGAGCCAGGGTAGCGTAGGCGGCATAAGGACTAGCTACGGACTTCAAGATCCGTGATTCGAATCCCAACAGAGATTTTCTCTTTTCCAGTACTGTCCATACTGACTCTTGGCCCCACCAAGCCTACTGTTTATTGCGTACCGAGTTTCTTTGTTCGCTGTTAAATCGGCCCGTAGGTAAATTAGGGCACGCGGTGGCGCTTCGTTACAAGCCGGAAGGTCGCGGGTTCGATTCCCGATGGTGTCATTGGAATTTTTCCATTGACATAATCCTTCCGGCCGCACTATGGCCTTGGGGTGATTCGGGTGAGTACTAGGAATATTTCCTGGGGGTAAAGGCGGCCGGTACCCAGGGCTGACAACCTTACCACCTTCATGTGTCATTGTCGTGAAATCTGGGAGCCTCATCCTCCTGGAACCCTCAGGGCCTGTCCAGGCCTGTAAAGGGATTGCTTTACCTTTACCTTTTTTTTGGGTCAAGTTGAAAACTCCTCCATCTAGTGGTGACAGCTACTACCCCATTATATATTTATGGCATGTACAAGTACCACTTTATCTGTTTTTAACTTTTTACCCGCAGATTTATTCTAAATGTCGGTAACCACGTGTTTATTTAAAGGCGGACCCTGACAATACAGTTAAGAGGGTGTCACTATAAGTTTGTAGTCACTTACCAGACTTCACCATAGACCCTAAAAATAGTGCGAAACATCGATCACCTATAAGGGTTTATGAGTCAGAAAACTGCAATACAAGTCCTTATGCCGATCATCATTTCAAGTCCGGATTTCTCTAGCTCAGTGGTGGGTCCGTTGAACATGTCATTGAACCTTCAGCATCTATTAACAGCGGGGAATACCTTGAATTCTTGCGGAACTCTTAGTTTCTGAAGAGTACCGATGTACTTGATGGTGGTTATTAAAGGGGGTGGAGGATTCTTCACCTCTACAAGATATTCGAATTCCGAGAGAATTACTGCATTATTTTAGTGTCAGTTCAGATTCCAGGACCGTGATAGCTCAGTCAGTGTAGCAACTCGCTACGGACTGGACGGTCTGGGGATCGAATCCCGTCCAGTCCAGACCGGCCCTAGGGGCCACCCAGCCTCCTATATAATGTGTACCGGGTCTTTCCCGGGGGTAAAGCAGCCAGAGCGTGGCGTTGACCACCCACCCTATCTAGCGCCAAGGTTAAAGAAAGAGTATAGCTATACTTCTGCTCCCCCTCAGGGCCTTCGTGGCCTGCAGTAGGGTGAATTTTACCTTTAAATTTACCTTCAATTTAGATTCCAAATCTGAAAGTGGGGTCCCCTTTTGTTTAAGAGTGGATGGGTTTTAGGCGCCCTCGTATTGTAGTCGCGACAAGCATGTATTAGGTAGGTTTCCATTCTTTTTATAAGCCATGAAGCCCCTGAGGGTGAGTAGAGGTATAGCTCTAATCTTTCTAGAACCTCGGCACTCTAGATGGGGGTGGGGGCTCAGCCCCACGCCCAGGCCGCCTCTACTCCCGGGAAAGAACCGCTACCCATTATACAGGAGGCTGGGTGGACCTCAGGGCCGGTCTGGACGGGCTGAAAATCTCGTTCCCACCGGGATTCGATCCCGGACCGTCCAGCCTGTAGTCAGTCGCTGACTGAACTACACGGCCCAAACAAGCACGTATTAAACTATGGCATATCCGTCCGTCTGTGTGTATGTATGTATGTATATGTATGTATGTATGTATGCATGTATATATGTATGTATGTGTGTGTTTGTATGTATGTATGTGTGTATGTATGTATGTATGTATGTGTGTGTGTGTGTATGTATGTATGTATGTGTCTCTATGTATGTACGTACGTATGTATGTATGTATGTATGTATGTATGTATGTATGTATGTATGTATGTATGTATGTATTTTGTATGTACGTATGTATATATGCATGTATGTGTCTATATATGCATGCATATATGTGTATGTATGTATTATGTATGTATGTATGCATGTGTGTATGTACGCATGTATGTATTTATGTATGCAGTGACTGGAATTGCTTCAAAGGTCTACATATTTTCTTTTATGAAGCTACCATTCATTACCTTGTTTATCTTACGACAGATCCCTAGCCTCTTTCCAAATCGAGTTCTCCACGGAGTGCGATATGTGCTTCCATGACCTGTTTTAATTCAGTATGTTCTCTGCAGAAACATGCCCAGTATAATCCTTTCCGTCATGTAATTTCTGAAAGGGAAAAGCGGTATTTTTTTTCGGAATGTCAAATAAATCCTTTGCGGAAATAATGTGTTTCATACAGTCCTGACGGAGAAGGTCTCTTGACTTCATCTGCACGTGTTCGGTGACCAGACTGTTATTGTGCCAGGATGTAATGAAAAGCTTTCACACGATGGTGTGTGTACGTGTGGCGGTGGTAACACGACACGACTGTACTTCTGAAAGTGTTCTCCTGCTCTCGGCACCCCCTCCCACCCCCTCCCCCCCCGTTTCACTACCATCTCCTTTCGGTCGCTTGATTCCACCACAATAAATTGTAGTCCACCCATACAAAAAATAGTTTTTCTCCCGTAAACAAGCGGGAGATGGCAAGCGTTTGAATTATGTTGCGTTAGTGGCTCCGCTCAGCCTGGCTCCTGTAATAAAGTCACAGTCATGTGGATCAATACGCATGCGTAAAGCCCTTGGTCCAGTGGTTCCCAGAGTGTGCTTCGCGGATTCCAAGCGATACGCGACCAGTTCCCAGGGGATCCGTGGATACATTTCTGTAATATATACATTAAATATTCACATATATTTTTTAGTTTTGTTTTTCACTTTAGATGCCGGACTGCTGACTAGAAGTCAGTATGTCTTGCGACCAGCCACCTCGACACAGGTTTTTCTTGGTTTCCCTGTGCCTAAAAACAAATGCTGAGATGTTTCCCAACATTCCAACTTGCCACTACTTGCTTCTGATGTAGCCCTCCAGACTTAAATTTATTATTAACCAATTTCATATTTTGTATACATGTAAAATAACCACTGCCACCGGATGACAACCCAACTGCAGTAAATAATAATAATAATAATAATACTATTATTACTATAACTATATTATTATTAAAGTTCTGTTAAAAATAATCGAGGAACTTATTTAAACGGCGATACATTTATTTCGTACGAAACTTTCTCTACCCATGAACCGAGCGCCCATCTTTTTATTTAAGGTAACATCGTGCAATGCTTTGTTACGTATGTGTCTGTCTGTCTGTCTCAAATCAGCTCTGAGATATAAATTGTTAATTTTGGTTACCTGCCATCCGGGCAATGTACAATTACGTTAGCAAGGATGTGAGGCATGGTTATTTATCGAAGCCACAAGGGGTCCGCGAGAAAAACAGTTTGGGAAACGCTGCCTTAGGCCAATTTTTGTCAAACAGCGGGCCACGGTCCGCCGAGTATTAGAAGAAATAATATCTTCATAATTTTTTTTTTCTTTTTACAGAGTAGCAGTATCGAGTACTACTTTAAATTGAGTAAACGTTGGATCCAATTTTCTTGTTTTCCAGCTTCTTTGTAATGTTTTTTTTTAATTTCGAAAATATTTTTGAATTTTAACGTTTTTTACGAATAAATAAATAAAATGTTGTGTACGTAATTGATTATACATGATAGAAAACAGCTAAATTTTATATTCATGGTTCCCTGCATCGTAATTCAAGGTTGAAGAAATCCAACGAGATGCAACACTATGCAGATATTTATTTACTGTTAAATTACTCTACATGTTTCGGGCGTCCATCGCGGCCATCATCACGAGTACATAAAACTGTAGTTGCAGCCTCTGGTACATATCATACTGCCTGGGGAGTAAGCTTCCTCAAGCGTGACCAAATACGTCCTTGTTTGGTCACGTTTGAGGAAGCTTGCTCCCCAGATAGTATGATCTGTACCAGAGGCTGCAACTACAGTTTTATGTACTGTTGATGATGGGCGCGATGGACGCCCGAAACATGTAGAGTAATTTAACAGTAAATAAATATCTGCATAGTGTTGCATCTCGTTGGATTTCTTCAACCT
>Ga0123352_10005344_pt1 | contig 19305 bp, 9 predicted proteins | sample TergutLab28metaG_FD_89700 | JGI IMG/M metagenome (GOLD analysis project Ga0123352, IMG submission 89700) | Labiotermes labralis P1 segment gut microbial communities from Petit-Saut dam, French Guiana - Lab288 P1 | ecosystem: Host-associated > Arthropoda: Insects > Digestive system > Gut ... | reverse complement strand
TAGATCCTGCAACGGATATAACAACAGGTGAGTTCTTGAGAATTGACTTATTTCAGTATAACAAAATTTCACTATAACAAATTAATTTCTGAGGTCCCCAAAATTTCGTTATACTGGTATTCTGCTGTAATATGTAGATACAATTAAAATTATAAAATATTTAAAAGTGCTCCAACATGTTATCGGAGCACAGAGGATCCATCATCAGGGAGCCTTGTACAGTGCTTGGCTAAATATTACATGGATGATTCTATCATGTCCATTGACATGGACAAGGTCAGTGTTATGGCAGCATATTGTGACTAGCTGTGTGTGTGTGTGTGTGTTTAGTTCACTGTTTATGAAGACACTCATAAATAGTGAATTACACACACGTACAACAGGTCAGAATATGCTGCCATAACACTGACCTTGTCCATGTCAATGGACACGATAGAATCATCCATGTAATTTTCAGCCAAACATTGTACAAGGCTCCCTGATGATGGATCCTCTGTGATCCGAAACATGTTGGTGCACTTTTAAATATTTTATAATTTTAATTGTAACTATATATTATATATTGTGCATTAGTTGGATAATAAAGTGTTTAATTCCTTAATCGTATCCATATCTGTGCACCAATGAACAATTTAACAGAAATTATTCATTAATACATGGATAAGAATGCTGTTAAGGTTTTAATGCCAAACAGGCAAAGGATATACACCAGTGCAGAAATATCAAGGAGAAGCTATATAAAACTAATGCCTTGATTTGGTTTAACAAAATGTGCAAGTGCATTTGTTGGTGCTATCTATTAAATTAATCTGGAAGCAGGTTTTCACTCTGAAGAAGATGCAGTAATTTACTTTATGGAGTCATGTACTTGTGACTTGGATTTGTGAAGAGCACTCCTAAATGTTTATATCTGAGCCTTCTAAGAACCTTGTAGCTGTGGGTTATGTGTAGAACACTAGTTTAGATATTCTGTCTCTACTAGTGCAGTTAGAGTAAGTGTTCTGTTACATGTTTCTGTTCTGTTAGTTGGTCTGTTGTACATTTTCAGTCATTTCTTTGTTTTTTTATTTTAGTTCTACAAAGGTCTTTCAGTTAGACACTTTGCATACTGGTACCAATGACAGTGTTACATCATTCTGTTGCTTGTTTTCTTTCCATCTCCCATTCCCTGTTCTATTCCTTTTTGTGCAGCACACTTCTAACTTTCAAGTGAGATAACTGTTGCATGATTAATTTGGCTGTGTCAAAACGTTTGGTTCGAGTAAACTTGAGATGTGTGGGCATGTGCTGCATATTGTGGCAGTTATGTCTGAACTAACTGGTTGCTTCTTTCTCTAAATGCTACCATACACAGCTTGTGGGACATTAGCCCAGGGAATCCGGTGAGTGGTTCAGTAGTGGTGGTGGTGGTAGACTGTCTGTTGGGTCAGTTTGTAGCAAATTCACTTTCATTGACATTTTGCCATGGTGTACATATTAATATATTTTTTAAATATACACTCTACTCTCACACTGATTCATATTGTGCTATGTGTTTCAGTAGTGATGCATCTTATTCAGGTGGTTAGAACAACATTGTGACCAGTTGGTTTTTTTTTTTTTTAATGTATGTAGTGTTGTTATTTTGTTGGTGCAAGTAAGTCCCTGAAATTCAACATGGTTATATTATTCCAGTGCCTGTAACAAAAAAGATTCATCATTTGCTAAGGGTGCAACATAATTTAATGTATATGGGAATACATTACATTACCAGTGGACAGTGTGCAATACATTACATTACCAGTGGACAGTGTGCAATACATTACATTACCAGTGGACAGTGTGCAATACAAATAGTATCACTGAAGATTCAATTCTTTTGGGATGTTTTGCTGTGTTGACTGATAAATAGTTTGTAATGTCATAGTTTGTTTGTAACATTGTTAACTATTTATCAGATGGCTCCTCGTAACAATCCAGAAGCCTCGAGTCTTGTGCAGTAACACTGTGGGAACATTATATTGTGTAAATATATCATCCTCTTCTTGCCACTTAAGAGGTGGGTGTGATAACACTGTAGCACTATGTTTTGGTGGTGCCCACTTTGAATCTTGCCTATTTTGTTGTTTTTCTCAGTCCTTCTAGGTCAATGTCAGTGCAGTATCTCAACTTCTTGCTTCAAAATCAGTTTCTATTCATCAGTTACCATTCGTGCTACAAATCTAAAACAGATTTATTCCTCAAGAAATAATCGAAGAAAGTGAAGTTTTTAAGCACATGTTCGCAATGGAAATGATAATGCTTTAACATATAATATGATATATAATATAATGACCATGTGAGCAACAAAAGCAGAATTCTGACAAGAATATAACCACCTGAATATGTTGTGTTGACACAGGAATTCCGTTATTTTATGATACAGATGGGTGTCAATGTAAACTTAATATTTTGGAATTAAATTATTTTCAGCAAGTTTTTGTGGTATGTACTGGATCCAAATTTTTTGTCGTGTGAATATAATCCATGTGTTGTTTGTGTACAAATATTTCAGATGTTATTCTTGTAATTATTGTAAAAGAATGTCAGAAATGCAAAACAATATGAAGAATCCACTTCTGTCATCAACAGCTTTGTACTTCACTGTCATCACCATTGTTGCAAGACCCTTTAATGGCAGACAACTAATTTTGATGAATCTTCAGTATAAGAAAGAACTCTTACCTTGGCAATTGTAATATTCGTACATTTATTTATGATGTTTTATTAATGTTTTGGGTCAGCCGTGGATTGTAATAGAAACATTTTTCATTAGCAGATCTGATCTCTACTGGCATTTGTAGCAATTTGTTTAGGACTGATCTACTTGATTATTATGCTGTAGTGGTTCATTAGAATCCATGATTAGCCATAGTAGTAAATGAAATATAGGTGTATGTCTGCCATACTTCAGACACACAACAGTCTATTATTATGGACTTTGCTGCTTAATGCTGATTTCTGTTTGATTTCCAGGAATAGTTTTTCAGTTGTTGTAGTGGTTGTATTGTAGACATTTTTGTAGTATGGTTTGGAATTTGTAAGTGGGAGCAAGTATTTAAAGTTCACTGCTTTAAATGGAGCAAGCATTTCTCTTTATATGTGTTTTTCAAGAAATGTCAAAAACAACAGGTTATAGTTTTTCAATGATCTGTATTTTATGTTATTCATTATTGTAGACAAAATTTCATTAACAGTTCATGTGAAGCAGGGGTTTAATGGACCCCATTTTATTTATTTGTCAAATACAGTTTGATTGGCTACCATTATATGTTGCTGGTGATCCTGTCATTGATATAAGAACATGAAGTACTGCAATTATAAGTATACCAATAACGTTTTGCAACACTGAGGCAGAGATGATGACGTTCAGGTGTTCATGGGAATGTCAAAATGTGAATGTCAAAAAATGCAGGTTTTTACATATTGTGTTTTCTTTCTGCACATGGGGTTGTGACACTGGAAAAACAACTTCCTTTCCATTGTGAGTGAGGGTTTCTTATCTGGTTTTTCTCTGTCATCGTGTTTTCTGATTGTGTCTTTCTCTTAACTGGTTGCGTTTCTCTCTGCTTTCCTTTGCTTGCCATGTCACCTGCTGCATTGCCACATTGCACCAATGTCACTGCTACTGCTGCTGTTGCCACTGGCGCACAGATTACAGAAAGAGCGAGCTTTGGCAGCCGAAAAAGAGAGGCAGGAGGACCAGTCAGTGGATGTCCTCCAAAGGTCGCTCTATCCAGACAACAGTTCGGCTTACTGCAGCATCGACCCAAGTAACAGTGGGAATAGCAACAGGTGTGTAAGGAATAATGCCAGAATATTACTTCATGGCCTTCACTGCATGAGAAGTAACATTGCAGTTTACCATATGAATGTTTTAGAGAACTCACTGCAGAATCTTCTGGCTCATTGTGGTGAAAATTCCTGACTTTCAAGAAACATTCCACCTCATTTTTTGGGGGTTACAGTGACATTGCTTCAATCCTGAGGGTCAGAGGTGCGAGTTTGTTTGTATCATCATGTCAAAGGACATAACCTTGAGGAACTTAATACCAGCAGGTCTCGTTTTACACAATTTATTCTTGCACAATTTTGCTTTAATGTTGACTAAAAATTTACACCCCTTTTCAAATTTGCGCGATAAATTTCGGTTTAATGTGATTTGGAATAGATGATCCCTGGTGGCACTTGTCTTACATTGGAGGCTAGCAGAAAGTGACATCACTGTCACTCCATCAGCCACATCTGTGGATTGATTACATTGGTGATATAATCACATGGCTGATGTAGTTCCCCATTCAACAGCATTAGCTTTTGTCACCAAAATGAGTGAGAAACATAAATCTACATCACCTAATGTAATTCAAGTGGAAAATTGACGAAAACAATCGGGATTGAAGAGAAATTAGGCGTAAGAAGCTGAATTGAAACAGGTGAATGAATTGTTGACATACCATAGTGTGAGACTGCTTATATTGGCATATGGACAATTTGTGATGATGCTGATAGAATTACAGGAAGTGCTAAGTCAACAACTAAAATGTTTGTGTAACGATACTACCACAGTCCTGTTGGAATGAACCATACCAAAAAATGTGGGTGTGAATCTTGTATATTTTTTTGCGTTAGAAATAAACAAATATATTGTATAAAATGTATATATATATATATATATATATATACACTAATATATATAGTGGATAGATACTCCACAGGTCCATATGTCCACTAGTGGTATAGTTATATGCTGTATATGATTAGGTTGTCAATCCCCAAACCCAGAGGAATTACACCATTTTCATTGGGCAGTTTGTGTTTGATTTGCGCAATTTTGATTGGCGCGACTTTTTCCGGAACATACTCCTGGCATAAAACAAGACCTGCCTGTATTACTCCCTCAGGATCAAAGTGATGTCACTTTGACTGTAAAGAAGGAGACACCCCTTCAGTAAGTGTTGCTGCCGCTTTAACATGTGTGCACTGTCAAGACTGTACATTGTATATGAATTGTTGTGGAAACTTCAGGTGTCATATATTTTAGAAAATGTTTGAAGATTCATGTCTTCTGTTATGTTGTGCTTTACTGCCTGGTAAACGGTAAAGTACGTACTAGTTGTCATGGCATAACATCCCAGAAAATTTGAGTCTGCATCAACATCACTGTGTGAAATTCTAATCTAGAATATATGTAATTGGGGCATGTAATTAAATGTGACACTTGTCAAGCAAGGTGGTGTCTTTTGCTGCTGAATATTTGATCACTCAGAGTTCAGTTTGTTGGTGAAGGATTTGTGTTGGTTTTCTTGTGGTTGGTCTCATATGTTTTTCCTTATTCAAAGAGTTGTGATTCACTTTCTTTTATTTTCTCATTAAGTATATTAGTTACATTGAAGCCTAATTCTTTTTTAGGTGACATATAATATGAAACACTTTGCTTCCACAAAGTGAATTTTTGTATAAAATGTGCAGATTATTTGCACATTTCAGGGCCAATTTATGTCAAGTACCATGGTTTCTAGGATGTAATATTTTTCATTAATTGACAGTAGTTAGTACTGTTTGTCTGCTACTTTCAAACCAGGTTTAGAAATACTACAGTACCTCTGGAACTCTTTGGATCATTGATAAAAACTCTGATCCCTCCAGACTTCATGATTCAGCATACAAGTGAGTTACAGTCAACCTTGGTTGTAGTGGACATGGGCTACTTATGTGCTCTGTTGTTCAGGCTTGGATATGAGACTGATTTCCTGTTTAGTTTAGTCAAGATAGTATGTAGCCATGTGTCAGTTGGTTCACTGTGCTCTGTTGCAGTATTGGAAGTTTCCTTAATAATGATGAGGGAAATACAGTAGATAAGACATGTGGTAATTCATCAGATTTGCAAGCTGTGCTCCTGACAAAAGTGACTAGGATGCACTTCGGCATTATATTTCCAATTCCGATGGACCTGACTTTAATAATTACATATCTGTTGTGAACACAACAATATCTGACATCCCCATTGGTCTGATCATGATGTTGTTGTTGCTATGGCTGGCCACACTGTAATACATTACAATGTTGATGAACTGAAATTGGTGCATGCCAATTAGAAAGTGAACGCACAATTGTCACAATGAAGGAGCTCTGAGAGCTCTCCAGATCGTTACCGAGTATTATGATGCACATGTCCCTGATGGGAAATTAGATGTCAGTCTGTTTTCTATTGAGAACAGCCTGTAGTGTTGGTAATCAAGCTGCCTGAAGCAGCTGAATGTAACTGATCTTTTAAACTAATGCAAAATAATGTGTACTGTGTTCTTTTGAATGTGCAAAATGTGTCTGCTCTTGACCCTATGCACTACAACTGAAAACAAGCATAAATTAAGCAGTATTAATTTCAGTGGTTTTTTTTTTTTTTTTTTTTCTGTAACTTGATTGGACCTCAGATGTAACAGACTTTGGTTATGATGGATCTTCGTGGAACACCTCTGAGGATCAATTGTAACTGAGGTTGACTGTACTCAGCTTTCAAAAACTCTGGTTTTAAAAGTTGACTAATTTTCATTGCTTAATTATCTTGTGCAGTGAATGACAAGCCTTTTCAAAAGCACGTGTGTTTGTGAGGAATTCTTTCCAAAAGTGAAATTTGTTAAGAATTGATCAAGAAGTTGATTTTATAGTGAAAGACTTGAAAGCTACATCCAAATTGCTGCTTTGTATGTATGTATGTACGTATGTGTGTATGTATGTATGTATATTTGTATATATGCTGTTATGTATGTATATATGCTGTATGTATTACATATATATGTATATGTGTGTGTATGTATGCTGTATGTATGTATGTATGTATGTGTGTACATATGTGTGTATTTATGTATGCTGTATGTATGTATGCTTGTATGTCTGCTGTATGTGTGTGTGTATGTATGGATGTATGTGTGTATATATGTATGCTGTATGTGTGTGTATGTATGTATGTATGCATGTATGTATGCTGTATGTATTATATATATATATATATATATATGTATGTGTGTGTTTATGTATGTATGTATGATGAATGTGTGTATGTATATATGTATGCTGTATGTATGTGTGTATATGTGTATGTATATATGTATGCTATATATATATATGTATGCATTTATGTATGTATGTGTGTATTTTATGTTAGATGCTCAGAAGAAGGTGGCAAAGGATTAGTGACAAGCTTCTCACTGACATTCGTTCCTCCTCAAAACAACATGTGTGTAAAGTAGACCAGTATATTAATTAATACCAATAATTTTGTTGCCTTAATGTCTAATGAAACATTTTAAACAAACATTTTATGTTTATTGCTGTCACCTGGCTTGTGGCCTGTACACGATTTTGAGGAATTTAAATTGGCACTTGTGCAGAAATGGTTCCTTGTCACTGCTCTAGATTGTGCTGAGGTTACTCAGAGCTGCGTTTCCAACTTGATAATCAGAAAAGTTATTTTTACTTGAATTGTGGAATTGTGTTTTATTGTTTGTAGTATTTCAATCAGTCTTCTGTTTTAAATGCAGTTTTTGTTCATCCCATATTTAAAGTTTTCAGGGACATAATCAATCACAAGGCATAAAATGTTCTTTGAACATGATTTTTCTTACTGTGTTTCACCCATATTCAGTTTTAATATTTTCAGTTTTGTATCTAACCATTTTTATAAAGTGGTCCTGAAATTCATATTTGGCTTCATAGCCTTTGATCGGCATTTAATAGTTCCTTGGTATGTTCACTTTCGTGTAAAGAAATCTGGTAGAAAAAGCGCATAAACTGGTAACTAACTTGTCAATGGAATGATTATTTGTGAAAAATCGATATGAAGATATAGAAGAAATAATATTGTCTGATGCTTAATACTGAAGACAATTTTTTATATAAATTACGACAAAATGTAGGAACCAGAATTACATTCTTTGCTTACCAGCACTACTGGTACATTAGCTGGCTAAATCAGATATTGAATTGCATTGTCTTTTCTCCAACAGTGTCATATTTAAAGATCAGGAGCTTTTAAATGTGTAAAATTTTCAAGTAATTTCATTTATCTTAGAAGGCTAGTTTCTTAGCCATTCTTGAAGTTAGAGATTGACATGTATTTCTTAAATATTGTTTGGTTGACTTGCAGGCACAAAGATGGCCTTGGGATGGATACATTAGATAAAACCTGATTCTCAAGTTAAGTGGAGAGACAGAAGGATCTGCATCTGCTCGATGTAAAAATTTATCCAACCTTATGCGATCAGTTCATGAATTGTGTCCCAGTCTCTTTCATCATGCAGAGTAATAACCAAAACGGCTAGCAACAAGGTAATTCGAGTATGTCAAGCAGGCTACATGTAGCCGTCACAATGAAACATCTTCGTGTTCTGTTGAACTGTCACTGAGATAGGTTCAACAAGTTTAAACAGTCATATCAAGCCATTCCTTTAGAAGAGATAAGAAATATAGATTCTGTTTTATAGAACAGTATGATTTATGACATGTTGGTTTATGTCCATATAAACCTGCAGTTGAAATTGTTGTATCTTCATGGTCTGTAAATTCTATAATCTTCTATTAGTAGCAAAGTTACGGATCACAGCAGCACAGTAGAAGGTTTAAAATATATACAAAACACATACTTTTGAGTGACAGAAATGGTTGCCATGAATGTTGTTATTAGTAAGGCCATAAAAGTATCCGTAGGACTGTGTGTGGCCCACTTAGGGGTGTTGAAGCATTAAAAAAGCTGGATTGAGATTGAATTGAAGAAAAATAAAGTGTGGCCTTGGGAATCTGCGTCCATGACTACGTTGTGTGTAGGTGAGGTTTTCTTTGCCACAACAGATACATTACAAGCTAGACAGGTGTCTTTGCCTCAACACAAACATTGCAAAACTAGACAGTTTTTGTTACAACAACCAAAACACTTCAAACTAGGCAGTTTTTGTTACAACAACCAAAACACTTCAAACTAGGCAGTTTTCTTCGCCACAACAGAAACTTCACAAAATAGACAGTTTTATTCTTCTTCTTTTCTTCTTCTTGAAATAATAGGTAATTCTCTCTTTTCTTACGTGTATACTTGTTCAAAAGATTTTATGTCATGTCATGGGTATGATTTTTTTTTTTATGGCGATGTGCGTATTATGTTAGTTTTATGTTAACTAGAAACAAAATGATTGGTTTTGCAGATGTAAGAGAGTTACTGGAACTCTGGTGTGATTCTGATGGTCAGATGTAAAAGAATACTTGAAATGTGGGTTTGTACAATTTAAGTTGTATGTTGTATGGTGGAAATAACTTCATAAGGAAATGTCTGACTAAAGTTCTCACCGTTGTAACCGTAGGGAGATGGAATGGATTGTAGTCGGTGTTCAGGTGTTTGTCACCTTCTTTTCACTTTAATAATCTATTCATTAATATTCAATTAATTTACCAATTGCCAGTGATCAAAGGAGGCAAGAAGTTATACTTTTTCTCTCTCATTTATATAGTCTTTGCCTTCTAATGACAATGTGAATGTTTTAGATTGACCATTGTCTCAGTTTATTTGTTGATGTGCTAAGGGGGCAGGTCCCCACCTATATGTAAATACCATATTTAAAGAGAGAAAGCAAGAAATCTTTGTTTCCAAACTAGTTTTGTATTTAAAATATTATACATTATACACAACTTGATTTTATTTTAAATGTTATATAGTTATATTGAATTGATAGTTAGAAGTGACAAGATATTATAGATTTAGTGTAATGTGGGTTTCAGTTTATGATTGTAAATATTAAATGAGAATTTTTTTTTTCTATGTTTTGCACTGGGGCAACAATTTGCAGGGTTAGACATTGTATAAATGAACTGTTTGCAGGAATTTACAAAGTGAGATACCGAAGCTGTGATGTAGACTACCATTTCTTGTGTAAAAAATGAGAGAAATGTTTGTGAAAATTAAGCTATATGTACTATGTCTATATATACAAGATGACAATGCACACTGGATATATTCGAATTAGAATTATATACTTAAAAGTCTATCTTACGACAATTTTTCTCTTAAATATATGACTTGTCAATCATCCAGCACTCTATTTCTCTGTTGGAAAATATAGCTCTAAAAATATATCATAAACATAGACTTAAGACTGCTGCTAGAACTTATTAACATATGTCAAACTCATCTTTCCAAGCTTTAATCATTGTTAAAGTTAATCTTTATTGATCCAATATTCAGATATTGGGAGATCCGAAGTCTTCATTATCGTGGTAGCTGTTAGTTTTTGGAGGCTTTGACTTGTAGAGCAGTTGATGCCTATTTACAAGGAAGAACAATCAGATATGCTATGTTAATGGTTGTAGTTACTTACCAGTCAGTTGCAGGAACTTATTTTGATATAACTGATTTTAAGACATCGTGGCGATTCATTATTAATGTTAATCCTGTTTTGGAATATCTGCACTATGTTGTAGTGGGGTGTATCTTGAAGCAGTTTGCAAACACAGAGGTGGAAAATTCTTGTAAATTGTTTTAAACACATCCCCACTGCGCACAGTGCAAAGTTCACAGAACAGACCAAACATTGTTTTCGTTTGTCTTGAAGCTTTCACAGAAACAGAATTCAGTAAAATTTTGGGCTTTTTCAAATAAATGTATATTTCAGAGGCCATTCCCATCTCTAACATCAGAGTCCTGATGTGACTTGGTACATAGCTTTCACAGATTATATATCTGCACCAGGCCAGAGCTTGTAGGAAGTTACTAAGCTAACGATCTTCCTTTTCGGACCATTTTAGCTGTTTCGTCCAAATTTTGTGATAGTTGTTCAACTTTATACATAATTCACAACTCTGTTCATGAATGACAGAATTGTGAATTATGATCAAGCTCAGAAAAGGTGTCATGAAATGAGTATGATACATTGAAAGTGGTGTAAGATGGGAACGTGTCACCTGAGTACCCTACTGTGACCTATGACCTGATGCAGGTGTCTGGGAAAGCTGCATGTTGAGTCATATCAGAATTCTGATGATATTGGTGGAGTCTGTCTCTGAAAAAATCAGTTTGTTTGAAACACCTGATGCAGTTGTCAACATAGAAGATTTCACTGAATTTTTGTCATATACTGTTCACTGTAAAAGCATATCTTAACTTGCATGTGATATTGAGCTCCTATACTATAACGCTTCTGTTTTTTACATTTATATTGCAATTGGTCGTGGAGAAATGAAGGATAAGAAATGCATATTGGATGGTTCCCATGAGATTCCTTATTTACCATGGCGTTGAAGACCAGTTTATATCTCTGTGGCTAATGGCAGAAGTACTAATGCAGGCAGGTCTCTATTTACCCCACAGTTGCATTCATGAGAAGTGTCATGCAAATCAAACACAAAATTCCCATTTTCAAGCCATGTATTTCCTGGGATTAGGGGTGTGAGAACATCATCCTATATAGTGTATGACTGTACCTCTATTGGACATACAATTCTGTAGAGTATGTATCTACTGTATATACAGTATATATACATTTCTATACAGCATACATACATTTCTATAAAATATATTTATTTATTTATTTATTTATTTACACTGCAATAAAAATGTAAGAGACTCACATTCTTAGTTTTTGGTACAGTTCATTTTTATTGCTACACAAACACTTTAGTTCCTGACTTAGCACTTTCTGTAATTCTATCAGCATTATCACGAATTTTACTTATGCTAAAATGAGCAGATCTAACATTATGGTTTATGTTAAGTCAGTCACCTTTTTCATGTTGGCTTATTGTGGCTAATTTCTCTTCAATACCGATTGTCTTCCACTGTTATTTTTCACTTGGATTGCATTTGGTGGTGTAGATTTATGTTTAGTACTTGTTTTGGTAGCAAAAGCCAATGCTATTGAAGTCAGAACTACATCACCTGTGTGTTCAGTGACACCTGCGACTGATGGCATGACAGTGACATCACTTTCTGCTAGCCTTCCGACACAAGAAGAGTGCTGCCGGAGATTGTCTGTGCCAAACTGTGTTAAACCAAAAAAATACTGCATATCGTCTATGCCAGATTGTGTTAAGCCGATAAGTATCGTTTAAATTTGAAAGATGGTTTAAATTTTCAAGTTGCATTGAAGCAAAATCACGCAAAAATAAATATTGTAAAACGAGACCTGCCTGTATTCACGTTTGTTGAATGGAATTACCATACCTTGGGTATACTAGGCCCGTAAGTAGTGCACTTAGGTTTCAAAGTTTTGCTTAGTTTGGATCCATATGACTTGATAGAATTGCCAACAAAATTGTAATAATAATAATAATAATAATAATAGTAATAGTAATCATTAAATTATTATGAATTTCATTTTGGCAGAAATTTTTTTTATAATTTGTCTCTCTATTTTTACACAAATTCAACTGCGTAACCACTGCCAGTTTTTATCCCTTAAGAAGTGGTACATTAAGTTGTGTCCACGTTTAAATACAGTTTCCTAGCAAATGGATTGCCATAAGAATAGTTACACCTGTTTTAACAGAAACGATTGCTACTCACGTAATATCTCTTTTTCTCATCGTGTAGATTTTCTATTAATTTATCATGTTGTGGCAGTGCATTCCTCTCATGACAACTTTTAACTTCTCGCTTTGAAGAGAGAATTCTAGTGTCTGTTCATTATTCTACGGATGTTTAAAATCTTTTGTAGACTAGGGGCAGCAAAGTTGTGACTTCAGCAACTTCTCCAGATCCTTATCATTAACCAACTATTGTTATTAATTCTTTAAGTGCAATAAGTATTTATTGTTCATCATGCCTAAGAGTTCAATCTTTTTATCTATAAAGTTCAGGTGCTTCTAAAATATTGTCATGTTTGATTAAAATATAGAAAATGTTGTAGTTTTAGGAAATTAGACAAAAGTCATTGTGATGTGAGCAGTAACTAAATCAAAATGATTTATCCCTTATTGCAAGATGTGAAGTTTCTGCAACGGTGTTGTTGAGCAGTCAGACTTTCTGGAATGTGATGCTGTGTTGTTGGGTGTGTAGCTCAAGGTATTTCAAAGGCTTATAGTGGCACTGTGATCTTTTGAAACACCAGGAACTGATCACTCAGAAGCAAAGTGTCACATCCCAGAAGACATGAACTTTCATATCCTTTTTTCAACCACCAAGTATATCGCCCCTTGAAAGTGCACCTATATTTTATTTGTGTATAAGGTAAAAGAAACTAGAAATTTCTCCGAAAATGTAGCTGAAAATGTTCAGTACAAGTTCCTTTTTGTACTTATCTCAGTGTTAAATTATTTCTAAATGTGATAGTGTTTATGATGCAGTTTGGATTCTCCACTTTTAATTGTTGTGCGTTCCATCCTTTCATCACAGTGGGTTTTGTTAATAGGAAAAAATTAGGCAACTTGCAGTGTACAATATTTAAGTATGGTACTAGTGTAAGACTGTAAATAATAAAATCAGCTTCAACCCATATATAAATACAGCATTTTTCATGGTTATTATACAAGTTGGTATGATAACACTGTACATATTTGTAACATTTAAAATCACTACAGTCAAAACTTTCTCAAGTAGCAGTCAATCCTTAATTTTTTCATATAAAAATATTAGCAACCTGCCTTCTTGGATATAAATTATAGTGCATTCTGCCACAAGGCATAGGCATGAAGCAGCAACATCATATGTTTTTACTCTGTAAAGTATGTTTACTACTCAATTGTTAATTGCAAGTTATAAAACTTTAGATAACGTTAAAATGCTAATAAAATTAATTGTTAAAGTGATACAATTAGTTAAACCATAACAATAATATTTATAACAGCTTGTGTAATTTGTGGACACTGTTTGGAATCAATGTACTTATTTTATTTCACATATCATATGTTCTCTAAAGTAACTACCAGTTATAATTGATATGGAGCATAGTTTATTTAATATTGACCGTGATCAATATATCTTTATTTGTGATTGTGAAAATGCGACCACTGGTACTGGTAAGGTGGAGCAAAACAAATATCACACCTAAATCTAACTCAGTAGGAGATATGGTTCTTTAATATCATAGCATGATATTTTGTTCCATGTTTTCCATTTTTTTAATTGTTTCCATTTGTTAAGAATAACAAGAATTAAAGACCACAGAAATGCCAGGAATTTACGATATATTAGGATTTTGAATTGAATAATGGTGTTAAGACTGGAAACTGGGTTTTGTCACTCGACAATTTTACACAATGTCTGTACATATTGTCATGTATCTTTTATTGCATTCCCTTTTTCTTAGATCAGTCATTTTTCTTTGAATAAACAGTTCTTGCTAAACATCAAAACAGAATAACAGAGTATAAAAGTGTTCCATGCTTTAGTACTTTAAATAAGGTACTGGATTGATTCAGGGAATGTAGGAATATTAACAGTTAATACATGAGCTGTCTGAAGTAATATTCTTCCTGTAGCTTTAATTTAAATTATTAATCTGTTTGGTAAATTTTATATATTTGTTGACTATTTAATTTGTATCTGAAGATTGTTAGTGCTCATTCATTTATGTATGGATGAATGGTAAAAATAACTACGTAGGAATTGCATGTTATAGTGCCGAGTGTCTTAAAAGCCATTCTGCTTAGGTTACTCTCATGTTCCAAGGAAATGCTACTTTGTTCATGATTCAGTGCTTTGGACATGTCAAATGTACATTGAATATGGTGTACAGCAATTTGAACAATTTCTGTAGCCCCTCATCATCATTTTGTGCTGGTATTTGGTTGTAAATAATGTAGCATTTCCCTAGAATGTGCATATAATATTGGTAAAGTGGCTTAAGACATTCTGTATATAACTTATTGATTGATATTTATTAGTAATTCCTTCATTGGTGCTTGTTTCCTTCCTGTCATTTGAGTAAACAATACAAGTTGTGGAAATTTTCTTGGTGGTTTTTTGATGCGTTCGTATTTGTTAGTTGGTCAGCTTGGAATGTGATATTATACTGTGCTGGAAGTTGAATTGAGGGTTAAGAACTGACACCTTCTGTCTCATGTAATAAGATATTAATGGGAGACCAAGAGTTAAATATAACATTGAACAAGAGACAGCTCACCTGTAAGATCTGACACTTGTGCTGCAATCAGAGAGGTCAGAAATTAAAACCAAGCTGTGTGAGGTGTAAGTTTGTGTACTCTGATATTATCAGGGCGATGAAATTAAAGGGGATTTGTGGGGGCATGTAACAGGCAAGGGAGAGTTGAGAAATTATTACAGCATTTGTGTCAGAAAGCCTGAGGAGAAGACCTAGAGGTACATGGGAAGATAATATTAAAATGGATCTTAAAGATGCCAGGTAAGACAGTGTGAGTTTTGAGTTAATGGAGTTGTGTGAACGGTCATAAAACTGTGGGTTCCATGAAAAATGGAAAATTAGCACTGTGGTTATTATGGCCCACCAAAGTTCTATACATAGGTCATTCCCCTCCCTCCCCTCCTTCCATAAACTATGGAATGGAAATTGTTGTTTGTTCTAGTGTCAAATTTTCCTTACTAGCCTCAGTCTTTATTATTTATCAAAAATGAACATCAGTGAAACTGAAGTAGGAGCACATGACAGACAAAACTGTAAATTGCCAGCATCTAGAAATGTGGCAGATATGCAGGGTTGATATTTCAGTATTTTTTACTGCAAGGAGAGTGACATTGTTTTCTTAGTTTAATGTATTTTGACTTTACTGGCTCTGATCTTTGATTCATAATGACCACATATTTGGAAATTAACCCTTATCCTGCTAATGTGGAGGATATGGTGAGCTGCTAATAATGCCAGCAGATGGGATTTAACTTGCTGTTTAAAGGGTTAATATTTAACTCATCATTGATGCTGACGTTTAAGTTCCAACTGTTATCCATGTTGAAGGGGTTTTTAAATTTATATTAACCTTAAATTAATTTACAACTGTACAATGCATTGAGGCCAGCAGCATGTGAGGAAGTAAAGTTTCATGCAGTGCACCAAGGCCACCATTGAAGGATTACATAAGCATCGTCTATGCACACTTATCAAATGTGAAGCAGTACATGTTTATTTACACTTGATCATGGTTTGGCTGATCATTTAATCCTTATGTGGGAGGCATGCAAATGTACATGTAGAAATATCAAGATCCACACAGGTTATACACAATATATAATCTGAAAGGATAAAAGGTAAAATTGTGATACACATGTGCCTTGGGCAAAATATGGTATGTAGTTTGTGGCGTTTTATGATGAACTCTTTTATCCTTGCAATTCTGCCTGCTTTTAGGTACTTCAATTGCTTTCTTTAGTGAGTTCAAAACTCTTACTTTTCAATATTGCTGTTGATCTGGTCCTTTGAAGTCTGAAGTTTGGTGAAGGATGTTTAGAATATGGAGAATTATACTGAAAGTATTGGTTTTTACTCATGACATAGTGTGTGCTGCATCTGTTATAACAGAAACACATCACATGCTGCAGGTTCTGGAGGAAGGTATAGAAAAATATGGGCTCCAGGTCTCACAAGCCAAATGAGCAGCTTTTCAGATTCATTGCAGGAACAAAATTTGGACAGACACAGGCCCTTCTTTGTTATGCAAGGAGACAGAATTCTGTTTTTTAGCCTCGAGGATAATTTGCCTTATTTGGGCATGAATTGGAATCCTTGGAACAAAAGGTCCAAATTTGACACTGGTTATAAACCTATATCAGTAGTTTGTAAATGTCTCTGCCTACCTTTAAAGCCATATGAGGAAACTGAGCTTTTTCTTAGTATATAATGCCAGAATTTTTGAGTTAATGTAGGACCCCCATTCACTGAGACTTTTCCCAACAGTGGATGGTGAATAGAGAAGAGTTTCAAACAGATTGTACATCTGCCTGCCATCACCCCTGCTGATTTTGTGTATGTGAGAAAGAGGTTTGGTGGGCTGAGGTTACCCTGTGTGGCCACCCTTGTGTCTCTCACTCACCTGGGGGGCTGATGTTGTGTTGATGAACGTGGGCAATCCCCTAGTTCAGGTAATCGTTAGCTCACACTTTTTCTCTAAAATGGATTGCATGGTCTCTGGGGACAGAAGAGCTGTTTCATGTGACACTGTTAAGAGCATAAATCAATCAGGCTTCAGTAAATCTGAGTTGAAGCTGATGAGGTGCAAAAATTTTAGTTGACTCATTGACCATAATTTATAGATTTCTAAATTTTGTTTCAAACTGTGTGACATTGATTTATAACGCAGTGAGATTCAATAACTTTTGTTTATAGTCAAGAAGTATTAGAGTTCTCTGGTGCAGCTGCAGAAAGGTTAATATTACTACAGCAGCTGCGTTTTATTTGGAGTGTCTGGGACGTAGTGCGCGGTGTACCTAGTAGCCAGAAAGGAAGCCTTATGCATTCACCCTTCAATAGCAGTGGCATCTAATGACACATGACATTTATACTTTTCTACTCCATTACAGCTTCTGAATTTTGTGTGTATCCATTGATTTTGTCCAATTTTTTTTACAGCATCCATAATAACATAATTTCTCAAAGTCTGAAGTTTAAGCATTGCAGTGTTGAACTGCAGAAATACAGGAATTGTACTGTTTGTGATGTTCTTGTGGCAGAAGTAAACCAAAACATGTATTGTCGTACATTTAATAAGTCATACAACGCACATACAAGCAGTGTGGCATATATTCATCCACTGAATAAATTGCATGTTGTAACAGGAAAGATCTGTGTTCTCTTCTAAATGGTTTGATCCTCTCCTTTTTTAATATGAACTGGCACTTTGTTGTAGAGTCTTAATTCCCATATGCACCACACATTTCCTGAAGAGTTCTGTATTGCAAAACTGAATATGTAGGGCCATTGTTTTTCATGTTTTGTAGTTGTGAATGTGTATACATTTTGCTCCAGTCAATTCTTGTACGTTTTAATGTAACATACCACTTCTAGCATGTATAGAGAAGCCACTCTGAGTATACTGTAATCCTTAAATATCTGTGTACAAGGTGTATGTCTACTAACAATACTAATCATTTGAATAACCCTTGTTTTGCAGTTTAAATATGTTATTATTTTATTAATACCCATCCCAAAAATCATATAATACGTCAGAAGTGCATGAAAATAAATACTTCGTATCAAATAAGGGCTCATTGCTTCATTAAAGGATTTAGTGATAACAGGATACTTCACTCAATTTTGGATGTGATGATCATACATGGGTGTTTGTTTGATACAGCTGTGTAAGAAACTCAGTTCTGGTTTATATCAAACACCAATATTTTCAAAAGTACCTTGTGGCCTTAGGAGAAATCTGTTCTGTTTAATGTAAACTGACATTGCTGTCATTTTTGCAGTGTTTATCATAAGTTATTTTTTTGGAACCAAATTTCTAATTTTTTCGTAACATTTTCAATGTTATATTGCAGAGCACTTTCATCTTTTTCAGTGATCAACAAGTTGGTATCATCTGCAGATAAAATCATATTTGTCACTTGGATATTCAATAGAAGATTATTTATGCATGGTAAAACAAAATAGGTGGTACTGCATGTTTTATTTGCCTGTAAGAAGAATTATATTTATTCTGTATAATGTTTCTGCAACCAATTTCATTGATTTCAACACACTATTCTCGGTGTGCCAAATGTGATATGAACCACAACTTAGTTACAGCTCTTCTACCATAGTAATTTAGTTTATCCAGTTATATGTCATGATTTATGACATCATATGCTTTCGTGAAATGAAAAAAAAAATATTCCAATTGCATGTAAGCATGTATCTAAAGCCTTTTGTTTACATTCCGTGAAAGATTGAGTTGTTGTTTCAGTTGATTTCTGCTCCCTGAAACCATTTGGGCCTATGCTAATATAGTGGTTTTTTGTTGCAAAAGATATTAAACTCTTATACAAGTAATTTTGAGAAAACTGGTACAATTGATATTGGTCCCTAATTCTGTACATCTTGAATATTCCCCTTTTTTATAAAGAGGTTTTACTTCATCTATTTCCAACCTGTCTGGAAAAATGTTGGTTTTATAAGAAGTGTTATAAATGTGAGTTCAAAGCTTCTTACTATGGTTTATACACTGTTTGACTTCTGGAATTTCATCAGAACCTGCTGAGACTTTACCTTTTAAATTTTTGTTCACACACTTTCCTACTTCATTTTCAGTCACTGGAAAAATGAATGTGGTATTAGGACAGCAAGTTATCTTGTGTTATGACATCTGACAGTTTAAGTAGTTACTGTTCATCTTGTTAATGTGCAGTTCCTGTTTGGGGGG
>Ga0123352_10005343_pt1 | contig 19305 bp, 16 predicted proteins | sample TergutLab28metaG_FD_89700 | JGI IMG/M metagenome (GOLD analysis project Ga0123352, IMG submission 89700) | Labiotermes labralis P1 segment gut microbial communities from Petit-Saut dam, French Guiana - Lab288 P1 | ecosystem: Host-associated > Arthropoda: Insects > Digestive system > Gut ... | reverse complement strand
AGTATCAAGCGACAATAAGCCGCGTGTTATATCTGTGTACCGCCCGAAAATCGAAATGAATAAAAATGCCTGCATTATAAATGTGGGCAACACCCCTGTTGCGAAAAAAGCCATAGCAAACCAATCAATGAACATCAGTGCTATAAACAAGCCAAGTGAGCTAACAGCCGCCACGACTTGGTTTTCCGTTAGAGCCGATATAAATATACCCATTGAAATGTAAGCGATTCCGATAAAGAATATCCCTATATAATTACCTACAACCTCGTCTAAGTTAACTTGACCGTAAATCGAAATAATTATCGGCCATGCTAGCGTAAGCCCAAGCAAAATAAGAAAAACAGTAATTGATGCATAAAACTTACCCATCACTATAGACGCTGTACTGACAGGAGCCGTGCATAACAGTTGGTCGGTTTTTTGCTTATAGTCCTCTGAGAAAACCCGCATGGTCAAAATCGGTGTTACGAACATCATTATTGTCAACATCCAACTGAAAATTTGTGCAACAGAAGAAGTTGAAGCTAAAACATTCATTAGATAGAAGACAAAATTCAGAACCAAAATATACGCACCTATATAAACGTACCCTATTGGTGATGTGAAATATGCCTTGAAATCACGCTTAAAAATAGCATTCACGTTATTCTACCTCCTCTGATTTCGTCAGTTCTAAGAATATATCCTCAAGCGAATCATTTTGCGGACGCATCATAAGGATAGGAAACCCTTTGCTCGCAAGCTCTCTGAATATCGCCTTTCTCACATCTGCCCCTTGATTGCTCTCAATTAAATAATCAAAACTCTCAGACTCAATCTCGCCTATAGATTTCGCACTTCTTACGCCATCTATCTCTCTGAGCAAAGGCTTGACAATGTCATCAGGCCCTGCAATGCGCACTTGTAGCGAGCTATTGCTTTTGGTTGCAACTTCAAGATTTTCCGGCTTATCATCTGCCACAATCACACCATTTGAAATAACAAGCACACGCTCACAGATGGCAGATACTTCCGGCAGAATATGTGTTGACAAAATAATTGTGCGTTTTTTGCCCATATCCTTAATTACGTTGCGAATTTCCACTATTTGCCTTGGGTCAAGTCCGACTGTCGGCTCGTCAAGAACGAGCACTTCAGGATCGCCTATCAAAGCCTGCGCCAGTCCGACACGCTGTTTATAACCTTTGGACAAATGCCCAATAACACGTCCATAAACATCGCCCAATCCGATTATGTCGCAAATGCCCGATATATGCTCTTTCTTGCTCTCCGCCTGAACACTTTTTAGCTCATAAACAAAATCCAGATATTCCTTTACCGTCATTGAGTGGTAAAGTGGGGGTTGCTCAGGCAGATACCCAATGTGCTTTTTCGCATCAATAGGTTGCTTCACCATATCAATTTCGTTAATCGTTACAGTGCCGCTGTCAGCTGCCATATAACCTGTGATAATATTCATTGTGGTCGTTTTTCCCGCACCATTAGGTCCAAGGAATCCGACAATCTGCCCTTCAGGAATTGTAAAACTAATATCGTCAATCCCTCGGTTCTTGCCATAAGCCTTAGTTAGCCCGCTTACACTTATCATATAAAACGTTCCTTTTTATTTTTTTTTATGAACCTTGATTATAAAGCTTAATGCAGAAAGTGTCAATAATTTGCACACTCGCAGAGTTGACAGTCCTCCATTATTACGATATGCTTACTCCACTTCAAAAGGAGAGAATCAATGATAACTTCAAAACGGCGCGCAGAATTACGCGCAATCGCAAACAGCTATGACACAATTTTGCAAATAGGAAAAGCAGGCATAAGTGCCGAAACAATTACGCAAGTAAACGACGCTCTCAAAGCACGAGAACTCATTAAAATGCGTGTACAAAAATCATCGCCCTTAACTGCAGCCGAAGCGGCACAAGAGCTAGCAGAAGAAACAAACTCCGACATCGTTCAAGTTATAGGCAGCCGTTTCGTGCTATACCGCCGCAACCCAAAAGAACCCAAAGTCTAAATCGGGCATTTCAAGATAGATAATATTATATTCACTAAATTTATTCTATTACTTTCGAGACTGTCCAGTCCGCCTACTGTGTGACCGGCTCTTCGAGAATTTTGCGAATTTCAGAAATACGTTTAGCGTCTGTGCGCCACAAGTCGTATTCACTCAACGAAGGAAGCCCCATATTTACATCTGCATTACGATAAGCCATAGGACTGTTAATTTCAACTTTGCCTGAAAGATGATAGCTCGTCAAATCGGCTACAGCTCTGATTTGGCGAACAGAATCGGGGGTTAAACCACTGCCTGCCATAACATCAACTTTAGTAAGATTAGCAAGTTTCTTTATAAGATCAAGTCCATCTAAACAAGTGCTTTTCTGCCCGCTTGTCAAAACAGTATCTACTCCCAAACCCTCAAGTTGCTTAATCGCATCTAAGGGTTTTTTGCACATATCAAACGCTCTATGCATGGTAAAATGCATTCCATCAGCAACATTGCGAAGCATCTCCATCGAAACCAAATCAACTGATCCGTCAGGAAGCAAAACACCCGTGACAACTCCTTCAACACCGATATCTTTGAATTGTCTGATTTCTTCAGCCATAATTCTCAATTCACTTTCGGTATTACAAAAATCTCCAAAACGAGGGCGAACTATGGCATGGATTGGAATATTCGAGAATTTTCGGATTTCCTTAAAGAGAAAAATACTAGGAGTTGTCCCACCTATAACAAGATTAGCACATAACTCCAGTCGCGTCGCACCACCCTGTACAGCCTCCGCTGCCGATTCGGTACTATCAACACAAACTTCAAGTATAAAACCCTTCATGTATGAATAACCATTCCCTTCTAGCATTACTAAAATGTAGAATAACTTCCACTTACTTTTCTATAGTATTATATTTAATACTCATAAGTCTGTCAATTAAATGTTGAGTACAAAAGCTGGCAAAATTCGGCAAAAGTTAGCAACACTAACCAAAAAAGCCAATTTCCTTTCAAATTACCTATTGACATTTTCACAACGCTTTGATAATGTTGGTCTATACCAATTCCAAACATTATTTAAGGAGACAATTATGAAGAAATTATCGCTAATCCTGTTGATCATCATTGCATTACTAACCTTCCCGCTACTCGTAGGCTGTGATGCTACAGATGCACCATCCACGCCCCCTGCTGCTGATTCAGAAACCCCAGCTAACGACTCAGACACCTCTGATCCGGTAGACCCTCCGGAAGACATCGACAACAATGACGAAGAAGAGGTTGCTACACCAGGCACTGATAACAGCAGAGGTATTGTTATTGCGCTTAACAACAACATTATGACTTTAGACCCCTTTGAGTCTCGAGCAGCTCTTGACAACAACATAATCGCTGCAATGGCCGAATCTTTAGTTGACTGGGACGAAAGTGCTATGAATCTCGTAGGTGGCTTGGCCGAATCCTTTGAAGTTTCAGAAGACTCACTAACTCACACTTTCAACCTGAGACAAGGCGTTACTTTCCATGATGGCCTGCCTTTCAACGCTGATGCTGTTGTCGCAAACTTCAACCACATTCGAGAAGTTGGAGAAGGAGGCCCCAGATTTGCTATTTTCAGAACAGTTGAAGAATTAGTTGTAATTGATGAATACACAATACAATTCGTTCATAGCGAGCCATTTATGCCTTTCCTCGAAAGGCTGATGGCCGTAAGAATCCTATCACCGGCACAAATTGAGAGCGGCGACTTTTCAGGTCCAATCGGAACAGGTCAGTTCATTTTCCGTGAGTGGATCGATGGGGATCGTATGGTTATGGACAGAAATCCCGACTGGCGCAACGCTGATAGAATCGGTGTAGAATCCGTGACTTACCGCTTTGTCCCCGAGAATGCCACCCGTGTAGCGATGCTTCAATCCGGCGACGCTGATATTATCTATCCAATGCCTCCGGAGCTACTTCCGCAAATTCAAGGAGATACCGATTTCAACATACAAACAGCTCCATCAACGGTTATGCGTTTCGTCATGATGAATCAAGATGTTGAACCGTTAAATGATGTCAACGTTAGAAGAGCCATGAACTATGCTATCGACAAAGATGCTTATGTTCAAGTAGTACGCGGCGGATTTTCCACAGTGGCAACATCACCAATGTCAAACCTTCTGCCTTTCCACTATGAAAGTGCCGGTTACCCTGTAAATCTCGAAAGAGCAGCACAGTTGCTTGACGAAGCAGGTTTAGAAGAAGGACCTGATGGCATCAGATTCTCACTAACAATTTGGTCCTCAACAGAAACATCAGAAATGAGAGCCATGGAGTTTTTAGCTCAACAGTGGGCTCAAATAGGCATTGATGTCACCCCAGTTCCTATGGAAGAAGGTACACTCAGCGACTCAATATGGGGCCAAACCAGAGATACTATCGAAATGCATATGTGGTATGTATCTTGGTCGGCATTCGATCCGGATAATGCACTAAACAGCACCTTCATGTCTACCAGACACACTCCGGCAGGAGCGAATGCCAATTTCTACACCAACTTAGATGTTGATGCAGCCATTTTGGCAGGGAACGCTGCTCCTACTTTTGAAGAGCGCTTTGAATACTACGCTTTTGCCCAACGCCAAATCATGGAAGACGCTGTCTGGATTTTCCTCGGTCATGACGAAAGAATCCTCGCTACAGCTGCTGATATGACCGGTATCAGTCTCATGCCTACAGGCAACTGGTTAGACCTCAGAGTTATTGGTATAGCCGGCTAGTGTGTGCCTACACGCCCAGGAAAAACTATAAAATTCCGGCAATATGTGCTAAACTACATATAGAAGCGTTACTGCGTAACGAAAAAGCAAGGAGGATGGATGCCTATCCATTCTCCTTGGCAGAAATTCAAAGGAATAATAAAATGCTCAAATATTTTATTAAGCGTTTATTGCAGATGATACCTTTATTGCTGGCAGCATCAATAGTGGTATTTCTATTCATTCGCATGATTCCAGGCGATCCTGCACGAATGATGGCAGGTGTTGATGCCACCTTAGAAGAAGTCGAAGGTCTTCGAGAAATGCTGGGGTTTAATTATCCCATTCATATCCAATATTTGCGCTGGTTAGGTAATTTTGTTACAGGTGATTTTGGTACATCACTTCGCACAGGACGACCTGTGATAGAGATGATGCAACCTAGATTTGAACCGACCTTAATTTTGGCATTTACCTCTATGATTTGGTCATTAGTCATAGGCTTGATTATAGGGATGTTTTCGGCTATTTTCAGAGGAAAATGGCCGGATTATATGGGCATGTTGGTTGCTGTATCGGGAATTTCCATACCTTCTTTTTGGCTTGGGCTGATGCTTATAAATTATATTGCAATCGGCAGTCCAATTTTTTCAGTTGCAGGCTTTAACAACATAGCTGACCTGGTTCTTCCATCCATAACTCTTGGTGCAGGAATTATGGCTATGCTGGCTCGTATATCCCGCTCAGAAATGGTAGATGTAATGGGTCACGACTACATCAGAATGGCTAGAGCTAAGGGCCTCAACGAGTTTGAAGTTGTAACAAGACACGGGCTTAGAAACTCTATGGTGCAGATTATTACCATAATAGGCTTGCAATTTGGCTTTCTATTAGGCGGCTCAGTAATTGTAGAAAGAGTCTTTGGTATCGCAGGTTTAGGTGGCTTGCTTGTAGATTCCATCTTTTTTAGAGACTATACGGTTATTCAGTCTCAACTAATGATTTTTGCCACTCTATTTATCTTTGTTAACCTGGCTGTAGATGTAGCTTATGGATTTCTAAATCCGAAAATAAGACTGTAGGAGTGGTAGCATGAGCAAATTTAAGGAAACCCCAACGGGCATATTTTGCAAAAGATTTATCAGAAATAAAATAGCGGTTCTTGCACTGTTATATGTTTTATTCCTGCTTTTTGTCGCAATATTTGGCAGGAGCGTATCTCCACACGACCCTAGAGCCTTTGATTATGGCAATATCCTAGCAGTACCAAGCAGTGAAAATTGGTTCGGCACCGACGAGTTTGGACGAGACATCTTCTCTCGCTTATTTGTGGGAACTCGCTTAACACTTTCAGTCTCAATATCAGCAGTCACTTTTGCAATGTTGATTGGCTCTGCCTTAGGCTTAATAAGCGGTTACATCGGAGGTATTTTTGACAATTTATTTATGCGACTCTGCGATATAATGTTTGTTTTCCCTGACATAATATTAGCAATTGCTATTGTGGCAATCTTAGGTCCCGGCCTACAAAACGTCATAATATCTGTGGCTATCTTTGGTATACCAACATTTGCCCGAATCATGAGAGGGGCTATGCTTGCATTAAAGGAGAGTCTGTATGTAGAGGCGGCGCGTTCCATTGGTGTATCGAGCTTTAGAATTATTTTCGTCCACATTTTCCCCGGAGCCATGTCAACAATGGTGGTTAACTACACAATGCGCATCGGCACAGCTATCTTAGCGGCATCTTCTCTTAGCTTTTTGGGTTTAGGAGCACCTCCTACAGAAGAGGAATGGGGAGCTATGCTTAGTGTGGGACGTAACTACTTGGGGGTTGCCCCTCATGCCGTTTTGTTCCCGGGTCTTGTCATACTTTTTGCAGTCTTGGCGTTTAATGTTTTAGGCGATGGATTACGAGATGCTCTCGATCCAAAGTACAAGTAAAAAAACGTAAAAAACGGACTTAGGAGAGTGAGCAAATGAGTGAAAAAGTGCTGGAACTTAAAAATTTAAGGACTCAGTTCATTACAAAAGAGAGAACCGTGACAGCAGTAGACCATGTTTCCTATCACATAAACAAAGGGGAAATCTTGGGTTTGGTCGGCGAATCCGGCTGTGGCAAAAGCGTAACAGCTCTTTCAATAATGCAACTTTTCCGCAATACCAGCGGTAAAATCACCGATGGTGAAATTATTTTCAAAGATAAAAATATTGTGAACAACTCTCACCGTGAAATGGCACGCATACGAGGGCGCAATATTTCTATGATTTTCCAAGAACCTATGTCTTCCCTAAATCCCACTATGAAAATTGGGACTCAAATGATGGAGTTAATATTAAAGCATGAAAAAATGATGTCCAAAAGCGAAGCCAGAGCTTTGGCGTTATCGATGCTTGAAAAAGTTGGTATACCTAGAGCTGAAGATGTTATGAATGAGTACCCCCACCAACTTTCAGGCGGTATGAATCAAAGAGTTGGTATAGCAATGGGGATGAGCCTTAACCCCGCGCTCCTCATCGCTGACGAACCGACAACCGCGCTAGACGTGACCATTCAGGCACAAATTCTTGAACTCATGCGTAAAATTAACGAAGACTTTGGCATGAGCATTTTGCTGATTACCCATGATTTAGGGGTTGTGGCCGAAATGTGCAATCGAGTGGTGGTAATGTATGCGGGCAAAGTCGTGGAAGAGGCTACTGCCGTAGATCTTTTTGCAAATCCACAGCACCCCTACACCAAAGGTTTGCTCGCATCCACTCCGGTCATTGGGAAACCTATAGAGCGGTTGGTAGCCATTAGAGGAAATGTACCCTCTCTGAGCGACATGCCTGCGGGTTGTACGTTTGCACCACGTTGCGACCTTTGTTTTGACAAATGTGAAAAAGAAATGCCTCCGGTATTCCATATTGATGGAGCAAATGGGTTGCGGAAGTCTCGCTGCTGGTTGGTCGAAGGCAACAGCACAAAAGCAGAACTTTGAGAAAAGTTAGGAAAAGTATAAGTATGAATAACGAAAACAGAGAAAAACTTGTGGAAGTGGATAAGCTCAAAAAACACTTCGCTGTGAGTAAAAAGGGACTGTTTGCCGGAAAAGCTTATGTTAAAGCGGTAGATGGGATTAGTTTTGACATCTTCAAAGGCGAAGTGCTGAGCTTAGTAGGCGAGTCGGGCTGCGGAAAAAGCACCACCGGTCGACTCTTACTCAAATTGCTCGATTCGACAGCAGGAAGCGTGACCTTTGATGGCGAAGAAATAACTAATTTGCGAGAACATCAAATGCGCCCTAAGCGCCGCCACATGCAGATGATTTTTCAAGATCCATACCAATCTCTAAACCCGAGAATGAGGATTCGTGATTTAATCTCTGAACCTCTTCTAGTTCACGAGAATATGCGCAAGGATGCCAGATATAAAAGAGTTGAAGAGCTGTTAGAACTCGTAGGCCTATCAAAATCCAATATGGACAAATTTGCCCATGAATTTTCCGGTGGTCAACGCCAGAGAGTGGGCATAGCCAGAGCTATTTCCGTAAATCCAAAGCTCATAGTTGCAGACGAACCGGTATCGGCTCTTGACGTATCTGTTCAATCGCAGGTCTTAAATTTGTTGCAAGATTTACAAAATGAATTGGACTTGACATATCTCTTTATTTCCCACAACTTGTCGGTTGTCGAACATATCAGCGATAGAATTGCAGTCATGTATCTGGGCAAGATTGTGGAAATATCGAAAAGTTCAGAACTGTATGCAAACCCACTGCATCCTTACACCAAAGCTTTATTTTCTGCGGTACCAATACCTGACCCCACTCGACAGCGGCAGCGTATTATTCTAAAAGGCGATATTCCCAGCCCTGTCAACCCACCCAGTGGATGTCATTTTCATACCAGATGCCATGAAAAAATGGATATTTGTAAAACAAAAGCACCGGAATTAAAGTGCATAGACGGAGAACACTTTGTAGCATGTCACCGTGTTATACACGATGAAAGTGTAGCGCTAAAGGATACCTAAGGAGGAAAACGTTATGGCAAGAATATTTGCTTCAGGTATAGGTCAAGAAAGCAACTCATTTAACCCCCTCAAGTCAAGTTTTGAGGATTTCATACTAACTGAGGGTGCAGCGTTTCGTGAGACACCGGGATTAAAAACTCTCATAAATGCAGGCTTTGAAGTAGTAGAATCTATCTGGGCACGGGCTGTTCCCGGTGGCACACTCAGATTTAACGACTTTATGAAGCTCGTTGATTTGATGCTCGAGCCCCTTATTTCTGACACAAGAGGTTTTGACGGTGTCTTTTTACTCCTCCACGGAGCTTTAGATGTGGAACATATAGGAAGTGGCGAAGCGTATTTGGTAGCACGAATTCGTGAATACGTCGGACCCAATGTACCCATATCCGCTGCATTAGACATGCATGCCAACAATATGTACACATTAGCGAGTTCCTGTAACATAATGTATGGCTATCGAAAGGCGCCCCATACAGATGTGCGAGAAACTCACATCAAGGCAGCAGAGCTTCTATGGCGTGCTATTGACGAAAAAGTTTTACCTCATACACAAATCTTGAGAATTCCACTACTAATGCCCGGCGAGAATTTTATGACATCCTCAGGTTTGGGCAAAGAAGTGATTGAACAACTCCCCACCATAGAAACCGATAAAAATGTCTGGTGTGCCTCATATTTCGTGGGAATGACATGGGTAGATTGTCCACAAAACGGAGCTACCTTATTGATTTCCGGGTTAGGCGATATGGGGGTTGGTATGAAAAAAGCCGAAGCAATAGCAAAATTTGTCTGGTCAAAAAGGGACGAATTTAAATACCAAGGTTTCGCCCTTCAGCCTGACGACGGTGTAAACTTTGCAAAGAAGCACCAGGGAAATGGCTTAGTCATTCTTTCAGATTCTGCCGATAATATAACCGCCGGCGGAGCAGGCGACAATGCTTTTGTCCTAAGCTTGTTCATCGAAAAAAAGATAAAAAACGCCCTTTTCTGCTGCATTGTGGATCCAATTGCAGTAAATAAATACTCCGAATATGACATTGGAACAATTCTGGATGTCGAGCTAGGAGCGGCGTTCGACGAAAATAGCACAAAGGTAAGGTTGACAGGCGCAACGCTAAAAGCTAAGAACTTAAATCCAAATGAAGAAAAACCCAAATCGTTAATTGAGAGTAAACCCCGTTCAATTGTTATAAGCTATCAAGGGATTGACATACTACTGTTTGACAAGCGTAAACCGGTTTTCTCTGAAATCACTCTACAAGAACACGGGTTAACCCGACACAACTACGAAATAATGATAGTTAAGCAAGGTTATTTAGAGCCTGAGTTTAATGAAGCGGCTGTCCATCAGGCAATGCTATACACACATGGGAATGTAGACCAAAAAGTAGAACGACTTCCTTTCAAAAAATTAAGACGACCTATGTATCCATTAGATCCAGCGGATGACATCCCGAAAAATAGGTTATTTGAAATGAGTTATTAATATGAGAAAAGTAGACAAAAATGCCCAGACGCCAATATATTTACAAGTAAATGAAATCATTCGTGAGATGATTGAAGATGGCCAGCTCAAGGAGGGCGAAGTCTTGATGTCTGAGCGAGATTTATCAAACTATCTACAGGTCAGTCGAATGACGGTTAATAAAGCTATCCTAAAGCTAGTTGATGAGGGCTATCTACAAAGAGAGAGAAAGCGAACTATTATTGCTAAGAAACGGCTTATAACTCGTTATGAAAGCATTCAAGGTTTGACGGAAATGAGTCGAAGCGTGGGCAGAAAACAGTCTAATAAAATGGTCTCTTTCGAGCTAACAAAACTATCAAATCTGTTAAAGCGCGAGCTTAGAACAAGCGAAGAATTCGGCTACAAAATCGTCAGAGTCCGCTATGTGAATGATATGCCATTGATGCTCGACACTGCGTATCTATCTCAAAAAATGTATCCTGATTTGATGAACTGGTTGTCAGACACAACTTCTATGCACGAATTATTTAAGACAAAGTATGGTTACACCGTGCATCAGGCAGAGCAAATTATCCGTCCAGTCTACCTAAAAGAAGAACAAGCACAGTTATTAGGGCAACGAAATGGAGACTTGGCGCTGTCAATAAAGCGCCACTCTTATACCAAAGCCGGCGAGGTCATGGAGTACACCGAGTCCATTTTCCTAAGCCAAAAGCACGACTTTCAGATAGCATTGAGATAATGCAAGATGGCGGCATATACATGAGACAAATGGACATCCCCGACGTAGATACTGAGTTTGTAGAAAAACGAAAGAGCATATTCGGCGTTACATTTTAGCGGGAACGCATACACGCAATCCACACTTCAAAGTTTGCAACTCTTCATTATTGCGATATGTTTACCATCCACTTCAAAAGGAGAGAAGTAATATTGATAATCTTAATTGTATGTGCATATAATCCTATAATGCACAATCCCTCTGCATTGCTTTCGTATTAGTATTCTTGTGCGCCACTAAGCGTACAATAGCGATAATAGTAATACCAAAAACCCCCACAAGAAAAATAATGTTTGCTCTGTTACTCAAATCAAGCAGTTTAGCAAGGTTAGGTGGAAGATACACACGTGGAGCAAGAAGTCCTGTATTAAAATATACTTGGAGAAATCCGGCAATCCCTTCTCCTGCATATGCAGGAATCCATAACTCAATGTCTGAAACAACCCAAACAAAAAATCCGGCAACCGCTAAAGTAAGCAAGGAAAATATCGCTGCAACTATATACGCTCCCCTACTCTTTGCAAACCGATACAACGAACTTATCCATTGCACGGTAAATAAAATAAATATTGGCAGACATAAAATAATTAACAGCTGTGCTCGCAGAATAATACTATTACTGTACGCGTTTACATCAGTGATGGTAAAGTCTTGCGGGAAAAATCCCATGTCCCGTAAAAAGGTTTCTGCCTCCATTCTTGCAGACAACGGAATATAGTGTTCCGGACTAAGGTACAAAACACCTACCCCATCGTTTCCAACAGAGCCCATGCCACCTACTGCACCACATAACCCTGTATCGCTCAACGCACCCACAGTCCCAAAACCGCTTTCCAAAATCCACGCAAATCCATCAGTTCCGGGCGCACTTTCCGTAAATGCATTCGCTACACCTATAACAGTATAAACGGAATCACCCATTTGCACAGATTCATTAACAACGTGTGTTGCTCCAAATAAAGCAAACGCCATATTCTGGCACAGAACCACAACTGAATCGTTACCCGACTGCGGCAAGCTACCATGAACAATGGGGACATGTATTGCAGAAAAATAAGCACTGTTTACAAAAGATGTTTGGGCAAAACCCATAATGCCTTCACGTGCTTCCATTACTCTTGTAGTAACTCGCTCTTTGAGCACCAATCCTTCATATGAATTCGCCCAATCTTCTACTGCTCTTCGCTCAAACAAAAATGCGCTATCGTGCCGCACAGGGAGAATAATTACAGTATCAGCAGGTGCAAATGTTACTGCCTTTGTTGCCACATATGCTATGTAAAACAACGATGACAACACAAGTGCAATGCCCGTCAAATATACAATAAAAGCACGTTTATTCATCGCTCTCCCACCATTCGGATGCGTGACCCGTCATTAATAAATCGATCACTTTGAAGTATAATTGGTCCTCCTAAACCGCCATCTAAACGAAATGATGTAACACTGTCGCCTTGCTCTACTATATTTATAGACACACGTTCGGCAAAGTAGCTGTATCCGAGCACTCTGTTTTCCTCGCGTCTTACGACAAGAATAAAGTCGCCTTCACTATCTTGTCGAATTGCATAATTCGGCAAGATATGTCCGTTGCGAGGTGGCGAAAGCAAATCCTCGATAAATACTTCTGTGCGCTCACCACCTGTTGCATACGGTACATTCACATGGTATTTCACAAGTACCCGTCCGCCCTCGGATGTGACTTCAACAATTTCTCCGTCAAGCCAGTCGTGGTCAAGCACCGGCACACTGATTCGCACTGCTCTTGTAACATCATCTCTGGGCATTGCTACAAAATTCTCCGAAAAAAACACCTTGATTACGAAATGTTCTCCTTCACGCTGGGATAAATTGAGCACTGCCTGCCCTTCCGATATTCTATTAGTCACTTCCAAAAAATCTGCAAGATGCACTTTCCCACCATACGGCGCTGTTTGTATATATGAATAATAGAAGTCACCTTCATTCCCTGCTAGAAGTTCTTGCAATCGTTGTATTTCTGCGTTGTTCTCTCTTACGTTCGCCAACGGTAGTGAATAGTGCCTGTTTTGAGCACTTGCTAATTCATTGAGTATTTGATTTCTTTCTATCTTATAGTGTACCTCAAATAGCGGATCTTCTTCATCAACCACATCACCGTCATCGACCAATAGTTGAATCTGCCCTGTGTGCTCTGCAAAGACAGGCGTGAAGTTTTCGCTGTACTCCAGTATTCCATGTCCTCGAAATGTGGTTCTTATCAATCCATCTGACTCAAAGCCCACAACAACTCCCGCCACATTTATATTCAGCAGAGTGTTTGAAAAGAACGTTAGTGCCAGTAGCACAACAACCAACACGATACTTAATTTTATTATTATTTTTTTCCTATTTTCCATTTGCTGCTCCTAGCTTTTTTATGTTCACCTTATCCCCGATAGTGATATACCCTCGATTAGATGTTCCTTAAAGTACATAAACATCAGTAGTGGCGGTAGCAGATAGAAGAATGATGCGGCGAATATTATTTCAAGGTTTCTATCCGCCATACCTGCAAGATATACCGATAGTGGTGTTTGTGCTTCAGTCAAAAATATGATTGCTTGTTCTACGATGTTCCAGTTATTAACAAATGTCAGTATTATCAGTGCTGCTAATGCAGGCTTGAATATCGGCATTACCACTGTAAAGATAATTCTTATTTGTGATGCTCCATCAAGTTGTGCTGCTTCGATGTATTCTCGCGGTAGCCCTCGCAGATATTGCCGCATAATGAATACACCAAATGGGTTAAGTGCGGCAGGTAAAATAACTGAGGCGCGCGTTTCTAGCAGTCCAAGCCAATCTGCCATAATAAAATTGGGCACTAAAGTCACTTGCAGAGGCAATAACATTATTACTATGTATATAAAATATATCTTTTCTTTATGCCGAAAACCACTCATTTCAAATGCATATGCAGCAGGTGCTGATATCAATACTTGACCGAGTACGATAGGCAGTGCAAGAGCAACCGAGTTCCAAAAATGTTCAAGAAATGCCGGTGTTCCGAGAAGCAAGTTGTAGTATTGTTCAAGCGAAACATTATCGGGAATAAGCGTAAAACGCACAAAGTGAAGCCCATCTCTCGATGCAAGTATGTTCCCCGGTCTGACAGTCTGCGAAAATCTATTTATAATTTCAAATTCACCCATAAATGAGTTTGTAAATATTACAATTACAGGTGCTGCAAAAAGCAAGGCGAGTATAGAAAGCACTGCATAAATAAGTGTTATATGAAAACGCCGCCGAACCGCTTTGAGTAATTTAGTCATAATTCATCACCCGCTTTTGCACCCACAGCATTATCAGCACCAATGCCACAATGCAAAGCGTGAGTATGTATGTTGCTGCCGACATGCGTTGATAGTCGAGTGCCGCAAAGAGGTTATTTAGGTAATGTTGCAGCATGTACAGGCTTCTGTGCGGGTATGCACCTGTAAGCAGAAATATTTCACGAAATGACTGAAATGATTGAATAATACTTAATAGAAACACCATAAATGTAGCGGGCATCAGGTATACAAGCGTGATTGAGAAAAACTGACGAAATTTACCTGCCCCATCCATTGCGGCATTTTCGTAGTATTCTTTCGGTATCAGGTTCAGTCCGGCTAAATATAATACGATATTAAATCCTACGTTTTTCCACAGAAATATAATGACTACAAAGAATAATGCGTAGTCAGTATTGAACCAATTTGTTGTTTCACCGGACATGCTGTTAATAAATCCGGTGTGTCCAAACAGACTCCACCAGAAATGAACGACAGAGCCGGAAGGCACTACGAGCGGCAGAATGAAAAGTGTACCGAGCAAAGCCTTACCAATCCCGCCAACACGTCGTAGCATCAAGGCGATTACTAGAGCAAATGCCATATTGATTGGCACTGACATAGAAATAAATCTTATGGTATTTTCAGCGGCAAGTCTGAATGCAGCGTTCTCAAATGTGGCTCGAAAATGATCAAGCCCCACAAAGTTGCGACCGACAGGATTGTCAATAGTTGCCATTTGTGCCGATAAGACAAACGGTATGATAAAGAATGTTAGTAACCCTATTAAGCTAGGCAAGGCAAGTGCTACAAACAGTAGCTCACGCCGCACACCATATCTTAAACGCATTTTCCTGAATCCTCTCTCGCATTATTTGCTATTTACGCACCTCCACGTTACGTTGTTTATTGAGGTTAAGTTTAGCTACCTATTTCCATCATTACTAGCTCTACTTGGTTTTGCAAATCATTTGCTGTCTGTTCTGCAGAAACTAAACCATTCGTAAAAAGCAACATCGAAGCTTCAATAACGTTCTCTATTATTTCCGGAGCGTAACGTACAGTAGTCATTCGCATTTCGCCTGCTGTTATCATTCGCTCATATAGAATTTCAATCACATCTGATTCCGAATGTATTAAAGTCCAAGGTTGCACAACATCTCCTCCACTTCGCGTGTAGTGCCTCCAAAGATTCGATGGTTGAGTTACCTCAGCAACAAAACGGAGCATATTTCTGTTAACAGGTGTATGGATTAATCGATTACCGACATCATTAAGACTTACACGTTCCGCGTAGTGAGGATCATTCTCCGGGTCCTCACTACTATATGGCTCTGCAACAAATCGAATATATTCCCACGCAAGTGCCTTCTCGGCATCTGTGGCACCATCATTAAGAATAAAAGATACTCTATGACTTATTATTAACTCTCCATCATCATTGACTTCGTACATCGCATTTGTAAACATAGTATCATCGCTAAATATAGAAATATAGGGAAACGCAGCAGGCCTGACCGTCATGAACAGATAGTTTTCACTCATATCAATATCTCGATCTCTCGATTCTGATATTCCCCAGTGTCCCCAAGTGCGGTCTCCTATCATGTGATCGTGTGCAGTTATATCACGCGTTTGAGAAATTAAGTCAACAAAATGTTCATTGACAAAGTCAACTCGACCTTCTTCAAATGAAAAAAAGCTGTCTATACTACGCTCAATAACATGAAATGCATCAAAATCATCAAACAAATACATTTGCTCCTCAGTGTCTGTTTGTGCATGAAACTCCAGCATTTCAGAAAGAGAAATAACTCGTTTTCCGTCTATAAATTCGCTCATTCCCGAAATAAGGCTGTTTGCTGTAACAACATAGAATCTGAACATGAGTGGAAAAGCAATCAACTCTTCATTAATTGCTGCTGCGTGAATGACGTTCATGAGCCAGTCATCTTCAATAAACGTTGGAGCAGAGTTGATAATGGGATACCAGTCAGCAAAATAACGTGATATTCTTGGGTCACGATAGTCTACCAGACTTGCTTCAATCAACGTTGGCGCATCACCTGCCATAAGTTCTATATTTAATTGCTCTCTGGCTCTTTCAATATTCTGACTTACGCTAACCATTTGGATTGTCACTCCGGGGTTTAAAGTCATAAATAACTGCGCACGTTGTATGTTGCTTTCGTGAGGAAGCATAGCTACTGTAATTGTTTCACCATAAAAAGGTAGGTTGTTCTCATAATTCTTTTCCCAATCAAAGTCAAAATCACCCTGATTTGTATTTAAATTGCACGCTACTAAGCTCAGAATTACAGTGGCAATACAAAAAATTATAGTTAATTTCGATTTGTACTTCATCATAATGCCCCTCAACAAACGATAGCCGAATTATTGTGTAACTATTATTTACCAAAAAAGACCCTACGAATATTTCGGAAAATTCCGAATAGGGTCTCTGCTTAGTAAATTAGTAATTAATCTGCATACTATCACAATGAAAACCTAATTGCAAATGAAATCATTTAATGAAAACATTTAATCATTACTGCGCCAAGAAAAGGCTGCCTAGGAAGCAGTATACCTCGACAGCGCTGACATCAACTTGACACTTTCACCTTACCAATTGACCGACGAAACAGAATTTGATAGACTGACTTAAATTCGAAACAAAACCATGAGAGAGGTTAAAATGAAAAGAACAATTTCAATAGTTTTAGCTTTGGTAATAATTTCTATATTTTTGGCAGGGTGCAACAACCACATCACTAGCGATTTTGATGGCAATTTGGAAGTACCCGAAATCTCTGATGTTCAGAATTTAGCAGAAGACACCGCACAGAAAACCTCTGCCGAAATCATAGAATATTATGTACGAACACTAACCTCAGAAGAATTTGCCGGAAGAATGCCGGGAACATCCGGCAATAACCTTGCGGCGCAGTGGCTTGTAAGCAAGTTGCAGAGCTTTGACATCGAGTCATATAGCGACGACGGGCATAAAATGGAATATCCCGGATGGTCAAATACATTCCTACGCTCTGAAATGACAATACTATTTCCAGACGGAACTTCACGTCATTTAGTACAAGGTTCTGACTTTTTTATTTCTCTTGCTGAGGGAAACTTCAGCATAGGCGCAAATAGGCAAGCAGGCAATTACAGAACATTTGGACGTGATAACGAACTTGAATTAGGCACACATAACGATGACGGTGAAATCATACATTTTACCAACACAGGATTTTTTCGGAACAATGTGGGCTCGTATGGAGGCGGTGGACGCAACAACATTAGGACTGTGCAACTATCTGACGAAGTTTTCCAGATTATCGAGAGCGGAAGCTTTGACCGAATCGGTATTAACAATGTTGTCAGTTTTGAGGAAACCACACTTCATCATGTTGTAGGCAGAATCCGAGGAACAAACCCATCAAACGCCATTGTTCTGTCTGCACATTTCGACCATAAAGGCGAGGGTGGAGAAACCTTTTTCCCAGGCGCGTTGGATAATGCAAGCGGAACTGCCGCCCTTTTATACATTGCAGAAAAACTAAAGATTATTTCTAACGAAAACCCATTTGACTTTGACGTAATTATAGCTTTCTTTAATAGTGAGGAATTTCCTCATAACAGAGCACCGCATGGAAGCCAATATTTTGTCCCAATAGTAAAGAATGATTATGAAAATGTATGGAACATCAATTTAGATTGCGTTGGTGGAAGAGATGGCGAAACATATTTAACAGGCGATAGTGGCAGTTCTACACTGAGAGAAGCGCTTACCGCTTTTGCAGAATTACATGGCATTTTCTTAAATAACCAATTAACATTAATGAGCGACAACATTAATTTCACTAATAGCGGAATACCCTCATTTAACTTTATAACAGATGAGTTCATAGCTTCTGACGTGGCACACACCAATATAGACACTCCTGACAAATTGTATTTCCCACAAATTGTCAGGCTTTCACACATGATTATTGAGTTTCTAAAACAAGACGGCATTGGTGTTTTTGAAGCAGATGAGATGGGAAGCATACCGACTAACACAGAACTGCCAGATGATGCAGACCTATCGATGCTTCAGGATTTCATGGCTGTATTTAATAATCTACGCAGAGGTCAACAAAACTACTTTGAAAGCTTCTATCTGAATTTCCCACACCTCCAGCAACTTTACTTCAGCTATTATGAAGCTGCAGCTGAAAACCCACGACTCTCTGACATCCGCAATTTCGGCTTGTTTAGACTTGGCATATTTTCTGATGATCCGCCATCTGAGTTTTTCAATTATAATTTAATATATTTTCCGGAGCAGCAAGATTCGGGAAAGACAGATTTGTTCATTCGGATAATACCACAGGAACAGATACAACCATTCATCGACAGAAGAATCGAACTCCAAAATGAGTTTATTCCAATCCCTGATTTAGAGGGATATACCGCAGTGTTTAACCATACAGACTCATCATTCAGGAGTTTTATTTACACGTATGATGAAACTACTTTTTATGTGATCCCATCAGAGGCACTACCTATTATATCTCTAAATCCATATCGCCCTGATGAGATAGATATTGTACCTATTAATCAGCTAGGAGATACTATTGACTGTATTGATGAGTATGCTGATTTTATTCGTAGCCTTAACTTTGATGAGTTTTTTGCAAAATGGGCAGAAGTTTTTAGTTGAAGGCTCAAAGCTTATAAAAGAACGCCCTCTTTATAACATTCGGTTAGGTATTCTTTGTTTGCCCAATACAGACAGTAATTTTAGCGAGTCCATCGACCAAAGTCAAGCAGTGCAACATTATAAGTTGAAACCAGAAGCCTTGTGGAACAAAATACAAAAATGTACGTCTAATCGGGTAGTACTAAAACCAAACGAAAGAATCAAGAATAGCCGGCAACTTCGCCACCCGAATGGAGGTATACACCGATGAAAAAGACTGTTTTCATTTTTGCCAGCCTATGCGTACTGCTAGTACTCACAGCTTGT
>Ga0123352_10005340_pt1 | contig 19309 bp, 11 predicted proteins | sample TergutLab28metaG_FD_89700 | JGI IMG/M metagenome (GOLD analysis project Ga0123352, IMG submission 89700) | Labiotermes labralis P1 segment gut microbial communities from Petit-Saut dam, French Guiana - Lab288 P1 | ecosystem: Host-associated > Arthropoda: Insects > Digestive system > Gut ... | reverse complement strand
TGCTAAAGTCACATATTAAAACACTCAATATATACCAACTAATGCACTTACATAAAAAATTCACACTAAAACACTTATTATTGCTCCAACATGTTTCGATCCTAAGATCATCTTCAGGGAGCCATATTGTTCCTTGCTAAAGACACATACTAAAAACACTCACTAATTAATTTCCTTACAGTGACAGGTTATTGTGGCAGCATGTCGTATTGTGTAAGAGTATGTTGCTGAGAATGCGCCTGCAGGCTGACACACTGCGACACTCTTCGAAACAATTGTAAAGTAGGATGACAGTGTGATTTTTATCCCAATGCCAATTGAGTTGCGTGTTTTAACGAATGCTTTGTGTAAAGGAATGAGATTTCATTACATGCCGGACTCGTGGTGGATTCCTGGTTAGTCCTTCGCAATGCTGAAACTCGTGTGTTTCATTTCACTTTGACGTGGATTAACACGGAATTTTTAATTTCCCTCTTGGAAATTATCAGATTATCAGAGAAAATAAAAAAATATGTAATTTAGTTATAATTCTAAGAGATTTATAATGATTTACTGACTACACTATGTGCTACAAGAATGAAGAATGTGTAGAAAGGAACAAACTTTCTGAGTTCGGTTAAATATGTAGAAAATACATATTGTAGGACAAAGAAGGTACAGTAATGATGATGATGATGATGATTATGATGATAGTAATAATAAACCCCGTAGAAACGAAAGAAGAATGACACACACACACACACACATATATATATATATAATCCATTATATGGAAATGAAGGTGTAACAGTGTTACATAATCAAGGATTACGCACTGATACAGAAGGTCTTTGAAATAGGCCGGATGTAATAATTGAGACAGAAATGAGAAAACGTGAAACCTGACAGAGGTAGCAATAGCAGAGAACAATATCACATAAAAGGAAGCAGAAAAGAAATTAAAGTTTAAGACTTCATGTATGGAATACACGAATGTGGAACATCAAATGTATGATTATGTTGGTAATTACTGCAGTCGTATGGAATAGTAATAAAAGATACGAAGAAACATTTGGAAACCGTAGAGGGAAAGCGTTCAGTTAATTCAGAGTAGGGCACCGTTGGTTCAGGATAAGTACCGGGAGAGGAAACATGCGACAAGAGGGAAATAAATGATAGAAATAATCATAATATTCTTTTTGAGCCTAACAACCTACTCTCTTCGTCTGTCATGTGGCTTTTGTGTTCTACACCTTCCAAGTGAATTATCATGCCTAATTACACTACTGTTGAAGATTCGCTACTTAAGGGCCTCTTCATATTAAATGTCCAACGAGGTGCAACACAAAGCAGTCTATTTATTATTCTGTAAGTTCACTCTACATATTTCGGGTGTCAACCACACCCATCACCAGGAGTACACAAAACTGTAACTGCAGCCTCCGATACTGGTCTTATTTTTTGTGCAGCTACCTCCCTCCAAAGTGGCCAAGCCTAGCTTGACCACGTTGGAGGGAGGTAGCTGCAGTACCGGAGGCTGTAGTTACAGTTTTGTGTACTCCTGATAATGGGTGTGGTTGACACCCGAAACATTTAGAGTGGACTTGCAGAATAATAAGTAGACTCCTTTGTGTTGCATCCCGTTGTAAATTAATACAGATAAGCGATGCACGGAAGCATAAACATAAAGACTTCTTTATTTGAAATATTCTTTTGTTCACACATTCTCCAATTTTCATAGTCTTCTTAATGTCTACCCTCGCTTTGTACGTGATGAAACCTCATTTTCCGCAACTGCAGTTTTTAGTGTTAGTTGTTTTCTTTCCACTCCTTGTTCCTTTCTTGTTGTCCGTACCCTCGTTCTGCTACAAATGTCCTTTTGTACTTACTGACATTTTTACAATCCTTACTTTTTCTTCACGTAAATTAGAGGTGCATGTTGCCTAAGGCAGCGTTGTTTTGTCTTTGGCCTCTCTTAATTTTTGGTAAGGATTAGATGTTTGGTTTCTTCTTAGGAAATATATTCCAACACCTTTCGGACAGGTGAGAAAAATCTGCTTCCCCCCAGGAACTAAATCCCAGGTTTCTTTTCAACAAACCTATATTCTTGTCATCTCACCATCCAAAATTCCGTTTGCATCCTTACGTAGGTATTCACATGCCAAGGTTGTGGTATGTAAATCGAAAGTGCGGATTTATTAGTGACTTAGTTGCTTTATGTGTAATACTGAGCAAAAGAGCAGCAAAAGAACGAAATACTAGAAAGTAAGGAAGACGGCCAGAAGAACAAGGAAAGGAGAAAACGAAATATAATAAAAGAAGTAAAATAAGAGAGTAAAAATGCATCCTATGGAAACGAACTGGGGAAGAGAGAGAATTACAAGACAGAAAATTACAGGCATGTAAGACGTGATGGAAACTGGGAGAAGTGTTAAGAAAAAATGAATAATCATCCCAGGCCGCAATCTCACAGACTTTTAAAACCACGACAAAAGGGAAGAAGGACCCAAATTCGTAGTTAAAGTTGTGAAAATGTTTCGCGTAGCCGGCTTGGGCGTCTTTCGACTTATGTTCAATTCACTGCCCTAACCACAGGACAGAAAGCTTTGTCCGTGCAGTTTGTAGATTTGTGACAGTTGTGTTGCATCGTGGGACATCACTAGTCAATGGAATGCAGATTAGAAGTGGGACAAGGAAACCCAATGAAATCCCAGTCTGGGGTCATGTGTGTGTTATAGAAACCAATGTAATTTGCCAGTAACTCTCAGAATTGCATCCCTCCAACTCTTTGAACACACTATTGAATTATGCAGGTTCTCAATGTTACGTGACAGCAGAACACTTTTTCCACCGACATATTTTAGATTCTCCCAATCGTGCTGATAGAGTTTACAGTCTCGCGTGATATGACACCGTGCAGATTGGTATACAGCTTGTTCAACTTCCAAACCTATGATGAAGAGTGTGACAATGAAGTCATCTGGAAACTTTCCACAGTAATTTTAAAGAGAATTAAGAGGAAATAAATTGGAGGAGATGCACAAAACCGGGAAGAAGTTTCCAGATTTCTTGAATACGACACCGAGTGTATTGGTATAGAAATATCGGGGTGTCGGAGGAGTTTGCTGCCTTCATATTCAGGAAGGAAATCTGAAAGAACGTATTAAACGCAGAAAATCAAAAAGAGAGACAGTAGGAGGGAAATAATTTCAAGATGTCGGAATTTTCCTTGGAGTCTGATGGTTTCTCGGGTGATCAAGGATTTCTAAGCGTGTTATGAAACAAGAAAGTTAATTGTTTGAAAATATTGCACCACATTTCCTTGTTCTCTGACAAGTTACGTTCCACAAACGATAGTGTATTGTTTGTTATTTTTCCCACCTAAATATCTAAACCCTAGATGAAGCCTTTCCTTCCGTTTCCGGAAAAAAATTAGTATACTTTTCTCAAGTTTCCCATGTATGATATACGGACAGTACACATTCCTTTCACTGCTTCCTTCAAAGCAAATCTGCCATGAAATTAATATTTTTTATTGATTCTGCGATTAATACAACACTATAAATGACTGTGTAGTAATTATGCATCACGTTCACTGCGACATGTTTCGGCCGGTAATGGCGGCCATGATCGGGGGTGGAATAGTACAGTAAAAGAGAATAACTGGGGTACAGGTTAAATAAAGTTTATAGTTATTTTAATATATGAAATAACGGAATAAACTATATATCAATGAAGTAGATGTGGGCATGTGGACTGCATTGGCCTGGCCCAGGATAGGGATGGGTGGCGGACGCTTGTGAGTAAGGTAATGAACCTTCGGGTTCCGTGAAATGCGGGGAATTTCTTGACTAGCCTCAAACTAGTTAGCTGCTCAAGAAGGACTCTGCACCATGGAGTAAGTAAGTTAAACCATTGCGATTTCCATTAAATCTTTGTTCTCATACATTGTAAATAAACTATACGTTCTTCTGTTAGGGTTAAAGGCAAAATTTCGCCTAGATATAACCTACCAAATTGCAGGCTGAGAGGATATTTCAGTTTTCGGCTGGATTGTAATAAGAGGTGTGCGAATTAGTAACTATGAAAAGATACAGAATATAAAATTTTGAATGTCAGTGCTTTCTTCCACGGAAAGAATTTCAGGCGAAAGCGTTTGAGTTTAAGTGCGAGATATTTCTACGCAATATATTGCGGCATAAAGTATTAATACACTTTACGATCATAATTGTGAAATAATTCGTAAAAACCATCTAAATGCCTAGCTTAACTGTGCCCGACCTTATTATTTTAGAAGCGATGCTTAACGGATGAACATTAACAAGACGAGCTTAATAATATTCTGAAATTTAAGGTGTTGGACAAAATGTAATATCAGATACAACAAATGAAACTGAGAATGCTGTAGGTAGATTGACTGCAAGGTGCAGATGACACATTTAATATCCTGCTTTCTCTTTAACGGTGGGCAAATCTCAATATGAAACGCACAATTAATTTTGATTTGTTCCAGTATCAGATACTGGCTACGAAAGGAACTTCCTGTGTGCGTACAGCAAATTTTCATCGACGTTAATTAATTTAAGCGTCGTTGTTATCCCTCCAAAGGAATCTTCATTGTCCTGACACTTGAGATCTACTATAGAGGTAGCACCCCTGGCGTACTAAAGCGAACAACCAGAACGACTGGTGCGGGGGAGGGAGACCGTAATTTGATTCTCCCTGGCTGCCGGCTGTTGGGAGGGGGTTGATTCGTACAAAGCAGCAAGTGTTATGTATGTGTTATGTAATCCTGTTATACATAGGTGGTAGTTTACTGGATGCCAGGTATTTTGTAGCTGTGAACACAAAGGTTAATTCGAGCCAGCTAGTAGCTCAGGTAGGCTTATTGTGATGCAGTTCCTCATCCCCTGGGGTTCATGGGTTGTATTTACTTGTCAATAAAAGTCTCCCAGCACGCACTAGATGAAACAATACTTATTTATTTTAATTATAGAAATGTGTGGATGCCTCTTGTGGCTTTTGAAAGTTTTTGTTATATTTGGTTTTGTTTTTGTTGAGGAAATTTCTAATCTGTGAAGCTCCAAATTGAATACGTGGAGCTATAAAAATGACGACCGGCTGTGTGAGGTATGAGGGTGAAGTTTTGAAACACGTTGTTAAGTGTATACGTAATGTCTAACATGGAAGATTGTCTGAAGTCTAGACAAAAATATATTAATTCCTGGAAAACGCACATTTTCAAATATTCACAAAATCCCATATTTAAAAACCCGTTATTTGAATTGTTATAAAAATTATTTTGCCCATTTTTATTCTGATTGAGACAAGATTAGAATTTCTTGACACATGACGTTTAATTGATTTACGTAGAGTCACTGAAATTTCAGAGGAGTTTGCTGCCTTCACTTTCAGTGTATCCTTCTTCATCTATCCTAAAGACGAAGGCAGTAAGTTCCTCATGCAAAACGTCAGTGTCTAATGGCCTATCAAGCCTCAATAATGCCTCCGAAAATTGTAAACTTTATCAACAATGCCGTGAAAACCCGACAAAATGTCCCCCGATTTGCCATTTCTGCGGACTATTTCTTGAATAATTGTGGGCCGGGTAGCCCAGTCGGTATAGCGAGTGAGCTACGGGCTGGACGGTCCGGGATCGAATCCCGGTGAGAACGAGATTTTCTGCCCGTCCAGACCGGCTCTGGGGCCCACCCAACCTTCTGTAAAATGGGTACTAGATCTTTTCCGTGGGTAAAGTGCGGCCGGGGCGTGCTGCTGACCACTCACCACCTTCTAGTGCCTCCGTTATGGAAGAGTAGAGCTATACCTCTACCCAACCTCTGGGCCACAACGGGACTGTAACGGGATCATTTTACCTTTACATTTGTATTTCTTGAATAATCATACACGTATGCCCAGCCCGTTACTTCGCAAAAGGAATTCTAATTGAAGAGAATGCTCTACTTTTCAAAATGTGAGTTGAATCTTCTCCGCTACATTTATTTTTTCTGCAGATTCCCTCTCTTGGTTTGTGAAGAAACTACGTACATTTATTTGAAATAATATAGAAATATACAAATTTTCCAAAAGTGTAGCAATCACCCCGAAATTCTAGACGCCGGAAATCAGACATAAAGAAAATACCACAAATAACATCCAAAAATATCAGACACCAACATTAGGCATCAACGTAAAGAATTTGTCACGACAACCAGGCGCCAGGGATTTTGAAACCCTGACTTGAAAGTTTAATTACCGTGTACTGTGACACTGGAAGTTGTTAGGGGAATGTTAAATCGCAGTCAAACTTTTCTTAAGATTTGTCTTAATGTTGTCCCCTAATTTACAGGTAGAAACCTATTGGCCCCTCAAACTCAGATTGTATAGTAAAAACGTTGTTTACTACCAGGAAGATGTAGAATATATTTACTTACATTTACTCCACGACGGAATATTGAAGCCACGAAAAGGGATCTATGAATGCCAGGAATGGAACCAGCAGAGAATTATTCTTTTCGCCTTGCTCATAATTTTATTCCTTTGCAGCCCATTTCGAACTGAGTAAACAAGTCCTAAACACTCATTCGTAGCCAAGATTATGACGAATTTATTAGTACTAATATTTAAAAAAAAATAACCCTGTGGCTTGTGGGAAATATATGGAAATACGCTTTAGGGGAAGAGGAAAAATTTCACAATAAAAGTGGAGGATTTGATTCAAGGGAATTCTTTACGTAGCCTCAGGAAAGGGAATTCACAATTCAAAGCCCCTAATAAGTAGGCGTATGTTTTCAATTTCCCAGACAGAGTACCACCTGTCCGTGGAGCCGAAACGTTTGGTTCAGAATAGCGATAAGACAAGTTGCTGAGTGCTATGTGGGAATTAGGATTGAATTTTCGGCAGTACTAGAGATATTGTTTTCTAGAGTGTCTAGGTCGATATTGGAGAACACCCAGACTTCTCTTCCAGTACTCACCAGTGTCTTCTTCTCTGGGGTTAAAGCTGTCAACACATGAAACTGACTACCAATCCACATTTAGTGTCCTGGTTATTAATATGTAGATCCGAAACTTCACTACAATTATGCTAGTGTCTTTATGATGTGATGTTTGTTAAGCAGATTTAGCCTTACCCGTGACCTCTACCGTTGCTGGGTAATATCGCCAAAGTTTCGAAGCAGTGGATATGGAAACGAAAGTAAATCAGCAAATCTTAATGCCCACCGGACTAATAAATTACAAAACTACTTTTCAACACTTCGAGGATTTCATGACATAATTTTAGAAACAGATGCTTTTTTTTTTCATTTTCCATATAAACAATGAAGCTGCAGTGTTAAAAGATTTAAATCGAGTCTTTTTCTCTCTTTCTATCTTTCCACTACACAAAAAATCTAAAATCTAACCCCATGCAGGTGACCGCACATGAATCATGACGTAAAACTCAGGCATCTCTCAACTTATCCACCCCAGAGCGACGTTTTAATATTCCAAATGTGCAACGAATAGTACTCTCTCTCTATCCGCAGCATCCGCAATTAGCTGGTTTTATGTTGACTTTCATGTATGTTCGTGAAACAAATGCTAGCTTTCCTGGCTTTATGTGCTGAGAATTAAACATGATGATAAAATACTTAACGTTGGAGCTGCTATATTAATGGCTATGAAAATAGATTTTTTACATTAAAAAGTAGCTGTAATCTAAAGTGTCTATGTGGTTTGACAAAACTGTCGGCTACTAAGTTATAAATTTTTATCCAGTTACTATGCAACATTTTAGAACGATAAATTTTATTTCTAATCTTGAAGTACTTTGTCTTAGGAAAATAAAGTTGGTTTCCTTTCCTGATGGTTACACATAGTGTACCATTGTGAAAATCAACGTTTCAGAGGAAAATTCTACCTGCGCCTCCAAGCTTTGTATAATGCAGATTGAGGCATGATGTTTCTATCTATCGAAAAATTAAATTCACATGGTTTGAAAAATTTTTATAATTTTAAGTTTCGAAATGCAGGTTTATGCATATTCTTACATTTGAAAATATATTATAAAGTAATACTTACTTACTTACTCCATGGTGCAGAGTCCTTCTTGAGAAGCTAACTGGTTTGCAGCTAGTCAAGAGATTCCCCGCATGTCACGGAACCCGAAGGTTCATTACCGCACTCACAAGCGTCCGCCACCTGTCTCTATCCTGTGCCAGTCCAATCCAGTCCAAATATCCACATCCAACCTCCTGGAGATCCATCCTAATATTATCCACACATCTAGGCCTAGGTCTCCCCAGTGGTCTCTTTCCCTCCGGTTTCCCCATCAAGACCCTATACCCTCCCCTCTCCTCACCCATACGCGTCACATGCCCAGCCCATCTTATTCTTCTCGATTTTCTCACCCGCACAATATTGGGTTTGGAGTTCAAATCATTTAGCTCCTCGTTATGCAATCTCCTCCATTCCCCCGTTACCTCTTCTCTCCTGTTATAAACTAATACTGAAAGAAACACGCTACACAGAAATGGACATGTAATTATTGTCATTGCCATTCTTATGGAGAAAATGTGTGGAAACGTAACCTAAATGTATTGCAGTACACTGTCATCTTACATTACCTCTATTTACCGCGGCAGCACTTTCGATTTTTCTTCCAAAAAGCTTGCATACAAATATCACATTCTTACGTGTTCTTGGTTAAAACGCGTTACGTACATAATTACTGTATTTAGGCTATAAGTGAAATACTATAGAACTCTAGGCCCTACAAACAAAATTCCTTAGATGATATTTTAGTGTGTTCTTACTTCCTTTTATGCTTTACAGAAATATGTCTTTTGTTACTTGCTGGGAAGGTTTCCGCCATTTCTTAATTTAAGAAAGTGTAACACCAGAGATTTGTGATGAGATAGGAAACAGTATTTCTAACCAGGATACAAATACTCCACATGTAAGATTTTCTTTAACATTCTCCACTGCTGGATAGAAATAGATGAGTTCGTGTGAAAAAACACAGGATGTTTCAAAGTATTGAAAATGTACAAACATTTAAAGACAGAAAACATGTTTGCGTCGCCCACATGTGTCGCTTCATGTACTCACACAGATGTGTATTATTTGTTCCATTCCTTCATTCAGAAACAAATTACGTGATATAAATAAGATTTTTTCTGCAGACTTTTTCGTATTTAATTTTAATGCTCAGATATTTGTCCCCAGTGTTGTGGAGCTGTAATGAATATTTGTAATTTATTGAACATTACTCGTACTTATCCCAATTATAAAGAGCCAAGGGACAAGATAATGAGTTAATATTCCGGGAAGGGAATCTTAGAGGCAGCTGAAATATCATGATGTGCAATGGGGTCTCAGAATTTTCACTGAAAAACAGAGTAAAATAAAAAACAGCGCCAACAAACTGCACGTATTCACACTAAGAGTTAAGCCCAACAATATTACACTTATGGTGAAGTGTGATGTCCAGTAGTGTTCTTATATCCGTTCATGTAAGCAGTCATTCGAATTCAGTAAAATAATTAAAACATAAAGGTAAAGGTAAAGTGATCCTGTTACAGGCCCGGTGTGGCCCAGAAGGTGGGTAGAGGTATAGCTCTACTCTTCCATGACCGTGGCACTAGAGGGGGGTGAGTGGTCAGGAGCACGCCCCGGCCGCACTTTACCCCCGGGAAAGACCCGGTACACAATGTACAGGAGGCTGGGTACCCCAGGGCTGGTCTGGACGGGAGGAAAATCTTGTCCCCACCAGGATTCGATCCCGGACCGTCCAGCCTTTAGTCAGTCGCTATACCGACTGAGCTACCCGGCCCACGAAATAATTAACACGTATTTGCAAAATATAAACATAGAACAGCAGCTTAAAATAATTCACGGCCTATTGCTGTGATACGCGTTCCTACTTCTCGTTCCGAATTATCAAAATATTCAACTGTAGTTACAATAATATTGTTACAAGTTAAAATTCACCATATAGCACATCACGAAGTCACAGAAGCGCTCTGCGAGTAGACGCATAACACAAAATTTCCTTTAATCTTGGCGCTATTTTGGGGTTTTCGAGGCCACGCCCCTGTTGCTCTATTCCCACGAAAGAACTGCAACACCCATTTTACAGGGGGCTTGGTGGGTCTCGCAGTCGGTCTGGAGGGATACAGAAAATTTTCGCCCCAACCGGATCTCGAACACCGGACCGATCAACTCCCACCGATTCGTTATAACTTATAAAACATCGTTATACTGTAAACGATTTAAAAACCTATCCTTAACTGAGAAAGAAACTTGAGTCAGTAAGACAATATAAAGTCTGAAGTGTACGTGTTGCAGTTGGCGTACTTACTGTATTCCTTCCATTTCAACAAAAGTCGTTTTTGGAACAAGCCTTTAATAATTTCGCAAACAACACACATGGGTTCTGCAACATCAGCTTATTTAACTGTAGCACTTAGCTTAAGCTGGGTCCGCACTTGTAACGTTACCGCGTAACTTAACACCGTATCGTGACAGTGTGGAGGGGACTCGTGACAGCGTAACGTATCAGAAGTTGGTTACTTGGTCACGTGGCCGCGTAACCAACTTCTGATTCGTTACGCGGTCACGAGTCTCCTCCACACTGTCACGATACGGTGTTACGTTACGCGGTAACGTTACAAGTGTGGACCCAGCTTACTTCTGTTTACGTATCAGCATAATGTACAGAGGCACACACCGCAAGGTTGATATGTATTTTGTTGCCCATAGTAGTAAGTACATGCAAGTATGAACTTCCCTGCAGTCATTTGGCATTCGGTTTACACTTGGCGATAGCGGCTTTGTCCTTCCTCATTCAGTTACAAACATTGCGGTTTTAGTAAATAATGGACCGCCCTTTATTGCAACTAAGTGCTTACCGTTTGTTGTACAATATACGTTTTCCTCCAAAAGCTCCAAAGCCGTAAAAATAATAGAAAAATAGCCCCTTCAATTAAATATATGAATAATTACGGACCGATTATTTGTATATATAGGAGTAAAATTGTGAATAATTCTTTGTCGTTAAAAGTGTCTTTTCTTTGTTTATGTCGAAGTATTCCCTGTTCACAATCCACCACATAAAAAAAAGGAAACTGACGATAATAACAAAGTAATTTACAGTTCGTCGTCTTAAAAGAAAAGTGGAGTTTATAATAAACAGTGATTTAATTTTGCAGCAATGTTTACGGGAACTACCGCAGGAAGATTCACGTTCCTTTTGTCTGCTTTATAGCTTTGACTGTAGCATTAAAACACCTTTGTTGAACCGTTCTTTGTAGACTGCAAGGAAGTTATTTTATATAACACTGCAAGCCGGAAATAATCTGGTAGTTTAATGGGGAGCGAAATATTATCTGCATTTCTGGTTGCATATCCATTTGCAAATAACGTTTTGTCGTAATAATAATAATAATAGTCCATCAGGATTTTTTTTTATTTTCATTGTTACACCGTGCATGTTGTCGAGTTACTCAATTGCTATACCAACTATTGCACTTATATAAAATGTACACATTAAGACACTAAAATCGCTCCGAAATGTTTCGGTCCTAGGGCCATCATCAGGGAGCTATAATTTCCTTGCTAAAGTCACATTAAAATTCGTCACAGATTAACTTCGTTGTACCAGTAGGGTTTTGTGGCAGCATGCCGTGCTATGTAATGTTATGTTGCGAAGAGTGCCCTGCTATAGCAGCTATTGAAACGAAGTTAATCTGTGACGATTTTTAATGTGACTTTAGCAAGGAAATTTTAGCTCCCTGATGATGGTCCTAGGACCGAAATGTGTCGAAGCGATATTAGTGTTTTAATGTGTACACTTTATATATGTGAGTTAGTTGGTATAATAATTGAGTAAGTCCATCAGGAGTTACGCCATGATAGGTCTGTTTCGGCCTCGTCTAATAATCTCTTCCAAGGCTTTGTAAATGACCAACTTGACGTAAACTCTTTTTCTTTTAATTGTCTATTCCAATTCTCTACATGTTTCAAGCAACCAAGTGCTCATCATCAGAAGAGTCAGTTGTATTGATACAATTGATTCTCCTGATGATGAGCACTTTGTTGCTCGAAACATGTAGAGAATTGGAATAAACAAATATAAGAAAAAGAATTGTGCGTCAAGTTGGTCATTTACAAAGACTGTAATAAGACGCACGGTCAACAAAACTTAAAAGTCTCTTCAAAGGTCTTCCAAGCCTTCGTCTTCCAGCTGGTCTGTAATTCAGCATTATTTTTGGCAGCCTGTTGTTGTTCATTCTTGTTACATGTCGTTGCCAATTTGATTTGTCTCTTCTTTATTTCCCTTCAACTGTTTCTATTGTCAGTTCTTCCAGTATTCCTCTTGTGGTCAAAAAAATTTGTACCTTGCTGTTCTTCTGAAAAATTACATTTCGATTTATGTCAGTCTCTTTTATCCTTTTTTCTAAGGGTCGAAATTTCGCTTCCATATAAAATAATGGGGAGAGTCAATGCGTTATATACTGTTATGCTTGAAAATTTCAGAACCAAATTTGGTTTTAAAATGTTGTTTATAGTTCCAAGTATTTGAGAACATTTTGTTACATTTGTTGAACATGCTCTTCATTTTCATAGGAATTTCATAACCGAGATATATAAAATTCTATACTTGTAAACTTTTGATATCCACAACGATTTTACATCTTTCTGGGTCGTATTAAAAATGCCATCATCGAAAAATCTTGTATATTTTAAAATATCTCTGAAAGTGCAAACTTTTGATTTAACAAACAGCTGCCCTCCTTCCGTAGTATGATTTAAACGGTAAATACGAGTGTGTTTCATTCACGTTACCCACGAAGAATCTTTCAGCATAGACAATATTTGACATATTTTGACGGGATTTTAATTGGTAAAGAGCAAACTTACGTATATATATATATACTACAATTAAACTCCTACATGATGTGATGGTATATGCGCATTAGTTTAACAACAGTACCTCTGCTGTGTATTCAATAAAGATTTCTTTAAGTGTATTTTATTTCAACTCGGCCTTCTTTACAAAGTGCAATTTTATGAATCATATAAATTTTGACACTGATCTCACATAGGCTTTCAGTTACAAACACACATCAACACGACGTTTCGGAATATACCTGTTGTCCTGTAGAGGTGCCTTCTTTACAAAGTGCAATTTTATTAATCATATAAATTTTGACACTGATCTCATGTAGGCTTTCAGTTACAAACACACATCAACACGACGTTTCGGAATATACCTGTTGTCCTGTAGAGGTGCCTTCTTTACAAAGTGCAATTTTATGAATCATATAAATTTTGACACTGATCTCACGTGGGCTTTCAGTTACAAACACACATCAACACGACGTTTCGGAATATACCTGTTGTCCTGTAGAGGTGAAGAAACGTCTGTAGAAGAAAACAGGTATTTTCCGGAATGTTGTGTTGTTGTGGTGTTATGTTTGTGACAATGGAAATGTCATAATCAATATGGCTGGGAGCATTTTATGAATTAAATATGAAAACTTAATAAAAATAATATAATTATACGTAAAATCCCTGTATCCACCATGAAGGCATACAATTTATTGTAGGTACATCTGTATCCCTTAATAATGTTTGTGCTGTATGGAGGGGATCCCTCAGTCCCGTATCCCAGCTACTTTTCCCTGTCGAAAGAACCCTTTCTATTCATTTACGTAGCCAATTATAATAAAGGATTATTTTGCATTTAAATTACGCAGTTACTTTTCTTTAATAATGAGATTATCAGCTAAGCTGGACTCAGATATATGTAAAGTTAGTAAGAAAAAACAAAGACAATTTTATAATACATCTAGTGCTTATAGTGTTGAACTGCCTTGTGTTTTTCATATCTACAATAAATGTTTTTCTTATACTACAATTTTTCGTATTTACTAAACGGAGAGTGAGCTCAAACTGTGAAAAAACGTACGATTTGTGGCCTTCATATTAAGCAGAACTCAATACAATTGAAATAAATAAAAATTCCTTACCAGCACTAACATTTCATGCCTAAGTAATCCTGCGCAATTTTAAATATCCATCCCTCAGCTACGTGTCTCTTGGTACGTATTTCTGCTCACTGTGTTGTCCGAGCCGTTGTGTCTGCGATGAATAGTTAGTTTAATTTGTTTGTTTTAATAAATATTTTACTTGAATATCCGTACAAAATATGTGTGAAATTTCATCACTATTTATCGCAAAGTCCCGGCAGGTCCGTAAGGAAAATAACAGTGTTTTGCATTTATAAATGCGTAAAATATATCGCAAAAAAAATGAAGGTTTCAATAAGCTGAGCCAACTTTTTAGCTCAACTTTAAGAAAACGCTACATTAGTAGCTGAAACTGGAGTAAATGTGATTGTCCTCAGTTTAGCTGATATCTGGAATATATGGGAGAGGAGGAATATACGTATAAACGCATAAAACCGAAGTTCAGAATTATGTTACTTTATAGTGATTAACGTGGTTCGCAGCAAGTAAGTAGAATCATAGGCAAGATATGTGGAAGTTCCATGTTAAAGAACTCCACCCCGCATAATTCTTCTGCAGAAGGTTATAGTCCCGCACTTGTCAAAAAATATACTGCCGTCTTTAGTGGATGGGCGAAAAATACACGACCGGCCAACATAAGGCGAAACTACAGCACTATAAAGGGGAAATGTGTTACGTGGAACAGAGGCCTTCTGAAGCGAGGTTTAACTGTTACGGCATGTTGAAGACGAAGGGAAAAGTTTAAGATGTCCGTCTTGATTTTCCATGCAGGCTTTGCAGAAGACAGACTTCTGGGACCCCACGTCTCGCTGGGGCTGTTTACCGCTATTTCGTACAGAAATTCCTCCCAGAGCTGTTGCAAGATGTGGATCTGCAGACTATAACTCAGTTATGGTTCATGGATGACCGTCATCCACCAAATTCAGTTCTTTCATTTCGGGAAATTTTGAACAACTTTTCCGGAACATTGGATAGAAGGAGGTAGACCAACAACATGACTTTGTTCGTTCCCCTAATTTAAATAACTTGGTGTTTATCCCTGAGGATATTTGAAGTATATGGTTTACGCTGCAGAATTCAGTGACTTACAGGACGTGCAACAACAAATACAGAATGGATTTGCGATTAACGACACATGGAGTGCGGTGACCACTGTTCAAGCCTGCAATATCTGCTTGGAACCTCCAGATGGACACTTGGAGAATGTTCTTTAACTCTTAGGGAAGGGTAACTCTAAATATATACTTCAAAGTTATTGAGTTCATACTGTGCTGTATTCTTGCATTGTGGTCTAGACCCGTCTTTGGTTGGTTTGTCCGTTTATTTTTCCTTCACGCTGTATAAGCCCACTGTTTTTAATCATATTCACAACAGTTTATCCTGAATCAGCTCATACCACCCATATTTTAATATCTCAATTTTAGTTTATTCTACCATTTACGCCTATCTACCATTAGCGGTAAATTTACTACAGCTTTGCCCATTAGACATTTTTATATCAATGAATTCTTTAGCTTCCCATACTTACTGATCTCTTCATCATCTCAGTCCCATGATTCAAAAACTATGTTGACATTCCATAAAAACTAAACTCCGTGGCCTTAGTCCGCGCGCGAACTATACCGACAGAGCGGCCGCCGCCGATCGGCGAAGTTAGTGCCAACTTTTGCGGACAGAGGGGTGTCACGTGGGCAGCGCAACGGGTCCCCACAGCCGTTAATCTCTGTTTTCTAGACCTGCAGCCGCTACTTTTTTCATTCAAGTAGCTCCTCAATTGACCTAACGAGGCTCACGAGGCTGAGTGGACCCCGTTCCAGACCCACTACTACTCAGAAAATCTGGTAGAGCTGGGGATCGAACCCGGGACCTCTGTATCTGTAGCCAGAAACTCTGACCACTAGACCACAGAGGCGGTCGATGACATTCCATAAAGGGATAAATTTATAAATCTTCGCATTAAGTTTTTTTTTTTTTTCCTTTAATTAATGTGTCGTAGGTGTAAATAAATTTCTCTCGGAAATTCTTGGCTATATAGAACAGTAGGAAAATTTACAAAATTTTGTGTTTTAATGTTCAGAATATTAGGTATATGATAGTAAAATGCCTTTAAATGTTCCTGAAATCTGTTTCTCTTGCCGTTATTTTTGATTGACTGGCATGTATAACTATCTTTCTGGAAGGAAAAGAAATATGTCAGCATAAAAGCAATCAAATGCAAGACAGTTTAGGTATCTTACACATTATAGCTGAAATTTCATCACTCACTAAAAATAAAATGGCGTTTAATAATAAAGGCGCTGCCAGACATTAAGAAATGGAGTTGGTGTGATTTTGCAATTGTGTCTACCCTCACATACCAAAATTGTTAAAGATATTCTTGTTCGAACACAAGGACAACTTACACCAGAAAAGCCTGCTTTACTGTGACAAAATTTTTATCTCACACATTCTGGTGGAATAGAACAGCGTAACCCCCATCACACGGATTTTTATGCTATTTAATATTTGCTATATTTATTACTATATATTATTATATTTAAATTTTTGGAAAAAAAATCGTAAAAATCAGACACTTACCACGAAGACTTATGTAAATTTGCCAATGGTTCTCATAACTATCAGTATTCTTAGTGATTTTTGTGCTAAAGGCAAAAAAAAATCGCCAATATATATATATATATAAAGCACTGAAGCACAAGAATAATGTGTTACTTAAAATTTAAAAAAAAATATTGCCAATATAAAAGCTAAAGTCCGCCAAGATCAGCTTAGGTCAGTTGCTAGGACACGGAAAAACTTTTAGGAACAACAACAGAACGAACTGGTCAGAAGTATTGCGCCCTACGGACGTTTCGTAAATAGCTAGTCCTCTTTTTCTTTATTTCGTTTTAGAAGAATAAGTTAATTGGACAGATAAATGACACTTAGCCGTGCAAAGGGCCAGCACTGCCTATATATATTCCCTGATGTCAAGTACCTTTCCCACACAAGCTATTCTCTGTTGAACTCGCGAGTTCCTACTTACATATTACTGTTGGTTACATAAAAAAATCCCCAGAACAGCTTTACCTAAATCTGTTTGTCACAGACTGCAGATGGGGAATCTCGTTTGAATTTTAATAGAAACTCCAGTGTGGAATAACTCTAATGCAGACGGCTCCATCACTAGCATTTCCTGACTAAGTACTTAACTCCGAGCCTGGTGGTGTTATTAGGCATTAGACGGTCGGTAAGTTTGTTGTCGGAAATTATCATGGTCTATCTACCCCTTTAATATAAGGCAAGTCCCTCGTCTAGAAACTTCAGACCTGTGGTTCGACAGTCATCACAAAGCCCGATGGGCCTTCCTTGTATTTGCTTGCTTCTACAGTTTACCTTGGAAAGAGAGTATTCAAATTCTCCACGTCGGTATATTTGTGCCAGTCTCCGCTGTACACTGACGTGGTGAACGATATTGGAATGAGTAGTTTTCTGTTGGGAATGTGGAAGGAATTCTAATAGTATTCTACTGCAGACTGTAAGATAACTTAGAAGTCCCCGTCCGGAAGGTTCGAATCTTGGATCCGATCCAGGAAATTTTATTTCTTTTCGAAAATTCACTTCCATATGATTACACCTCAAATTACATAACGTCGCCAAAGTGTATAAAAAACTGTGAGTTTTCTAATTTGTGAATCTTATGTTTATTGGACCATGCATCATTGTGATAGTTGAAGAATAAAAGACCAACTTGATATCACTTGCTATTTTATTTCACTTCTTATGTGTTCAACATGTTTAGAACATTAATATATGCATCATCAGGAACTTGCGTCTACTCTATTACCAATGTGGTAATTCAACAGCATAGTCGCAAGCTCCTGATGATGGATATATTAATGTCCGAAACATGTTGGGCACATAAGAAGTGAAATAAAATAGCAAGTGACATCAAGTTGGTCTTTTGTTCTTCAACTTTCTAATTTGTATTTATTGAATTTCTCCTCATTTGTTAAGGGGTTTTGCTTATTATCTAGTTATTGTGATTTTACTGTGAATTATATATTGTACCGCTTCTTCCTTTAGCAAACTACGTTAACCCATATCCTGCCAATGTGGAGAATATGGTGAGCTCCTAATAATGCCAACAAATGGCAGATGGGATTTAACTCGGCTTTTGAAGGGTTAAAATGAGAAAAACTCTGCCGTCTTAATGACAAATTTCTCGACTCATAATTCCAAAGCTACAGGAAGAAATGATGACGTTAATTTTCATTCACTTATTTGCATACTTACATGCTTATATACGTACATATATTCAATCATTAATTCATTCCATGGTTTGATGACAGGGTGTGTAATAAGTCGTCAAATTGCGAAATAAGCAATACAGTAATATTACAATATTTCATGTGTAGTATTCAAATATACGCAGCTGTTAGTAAGATTGTGAGTCGTCTTAAAACCTTACAAATAAATAAAAATTATGAAATTTGTGTTTACTCAGTCTCATTTCTTCTTTATGCTGCTTTATATTGGTCCTTTATATGCTGAGATATGTGAGCCTGCAAGGCAAACTGTCAGATATTTTGATGTTAAGTTTAATTTCCTGACAGTATAAAAGTTTGTTGGCGTTTTTGCTCGGAATAGATTATTTATTCTTTGCGTTAATAAAGTGTAGAGCTGAGTTTGTTTAAATTTTTGTTACTTATTACGGAATTTATTATTGCATGTGTATATTCACATGAACGTTATGTTGATACATTATGAACCTACCGAGTATATTAAGTCAATAATTAGTCGTATACAATTTCTTCATCCAATTATGTGTGACCATACTGGACAACTAGACAGAAATTTCAAAGTAATGTTCTAGTAACCGTAAAACGTCACAACGGCAACAGCCACTGTAGCAAGATTTTCACGTTTTTCCATTCGCGCTTCATGATGTGTTTAAGAAAGTTTTCTGAATATCTTACCTTGAATATTATTAAATAAGGTAGGACTTCAATATTTTTCCATTGTTCCCATATAAGTTATGCTTTGTTCTTCTTCTGCAATAAATACTTAGCTTCAAGAAAATTTCTCTTCTTAACATGCCATGCTCGCATTTTTCTGACGTGCGTTCTGCACTGATTTGGAAAATGCCGAAGATCAGCAGCATTGAAATTAACAAGTAATCTAAATTTAAGTTTTCAACGTCTTCTTATTAAATATTTTAATTAAAAATCTTCCGGTTGTTTATTTCTTGAGAATTAGGTCAAGTACAGAATAACGTTCATTTTCTTTCTTTCTTTTTTTTTTTTTTGACGTTTTGCTGACCGTGCATCTCA
>Ga0123352_10005337_pt1 | contig 19310 bp, 16 predicted proteins | sample TergutLab28metaG_FD_89700 | JGI IMG/M metagenome (GOLD analysis project Ga0123352, IMG submission 89700) | Labiotermes labralis P1 segment gut microbial communities from Petit-Saut dam, French Guiana - Lab288 P1 | ecosystem: Host-associated > Arthropoda: Insects > Digestive system > Gut ... | reverse complement strand
TCGGCTATTGATAGCATTGTTAAGTAAACCATAAATAAATCTCGGCTATTGATAGCATTGTTAAGTAAACCATAAATAAATCTCGGCTATTGATAGCATTGTTAAGTAAACCATAAATAAATCAAGGTAACGGCAAGAGGTAAATTTGTATGTGTCCATGCCACGAAGGCATATAAGGGGAACAGATGCATAGCTCCACTCATTCTTAACCTCGGCACTATGTGGAGGTGAGTGGGCAAATTCAAGCCCCGGCCGCTTTACCCCCTGGAAAGAAACCTGGTAGCCATTGAATAGGAAGCAGAGCACGCGCCAATACTGCTCTTGACGGTTACGTAAAAGAAAAATCCCTTGCCCTTGCCCTTGCCCTTGCCGGGCTTCAAAACCGAACCGTCCAGCCCGTAGCGAGTCGCTATACCAACTACGCTATCCCAAACTTACGACCCAATTAGATGTCGAGGCTACTACATTTCAGAGATCACTGCCTTTTCAGAGCGGGTAATAGTCCTGTTCAGCTTCTCACCCGTATCTATCATAATTCAAACAGAAATTATTACGCACAAGCACGAGAGAGTTCTAAGCGTCTTCAAATATGAATCACTCGAAACACAAAACGTCACTTCAGTGTCAAGATAAATACAGCACACAGTACTTTTATGTTCATACTGTGCATATTGAATAATAAATTGTTTATTATATAACCAACATATGCACAAATAAGTACTGTAAATTTATATTAACACCGAAACGTGTCGGAGTAATTTAATTTAAATTTACAGTACTTATTTGTGCATATGTTGGTATACAATAAACAATAGCAAACAGTTGTATGCTTTCTTCTTGTAACTCCCCGGTGTCTGAATTTTATATGCCGACGTTTCGAAACACTCTGTTCCATCTTCATAGGCAGGTAGGTATGAAGTACCTACCTGCCTATGAAGATGGAACAAACAAAGTGTTCTGAAACATCGGCATACAAAATTCAGACGCCGGGGAATTACCAAGAAGAAAGCATACAACATTCAGAACACGGCGAAAGTTTGAAATCAAGAATAGCAGACAGTATTTCTTTTCTTTCAATTAACTGCCTGACTTATTTATGTCTATTATTCGGTTCAAAAAGGTAAAAGGTAAAACAATCCCTGTACAGGCCCTGAAGGCTCCAGGAAGTTGAAGATCCGAGATTTCATGACAGTCGGCACATGAAGGTGGTAATGTCAGCCCTACGCGCCCAGGAAGTATTCCTGATACTCATTTCTGTTAGTGGCTGAGTCGGCCACAGGGCCATAGTGCGACCTGAAGGATTATTTCAATGAAAAATTCCAATGACACCATCGAACCCGCGACCTTCCGGATTGTAGCGTAGTGCCTCAACCACCAGCGCCACCGCGTGCCCCCTATTATGCAGCTCAGAATGTATAATTCTCATGATATTTGAAATGAAACACAGACATCATCGCCACATACCGCGTTCCTTTTCTTCTTACGACCCAAAAGAAGCCCAAACGTGTTGCGTGGTGGGAGACACCAGAAAGGCTGTCTTGTTTGGGACTGCAGCCGTAGCAACCACCTTGTTAGGTGCTAGGTGGCGAATTTAGCACCTCCACAGGAGCGAAACGGCAGACATTGAAACTTAGCAATGTAAACGAAGTACTACTTGAGACAATTAGCAGGTATAGAATTGCTTTACATGGTGAATGGAGCACGTGTGGCAACATCGCCCGTTTTGTAGGTCAAAAGTACACATCGTAGAGACGGGTTTTTTAGTACCTCAGTAGGCAAAACTGAGTAAAGCAAAGACCTTGGATAGTGCGCGGGTTCTAGGCAACTGCACCACACAAACCGCTCCATATGGAGCATTCTCCTCCTTGGTACTGACAGGAAGTGTTTCGATTCCGTTATTGAATCCATCCTCACAAAATGTTACAAGAACTTCAGTACTGTCATGGAACTCGACACTTCACTGACGTATTCATAAACGCCTTTCTTCATCCAGGCGAATGTAACCCAAACCCTGTTTGCTTAAAATATGTTTAATATTATCTCCCCACTACATGCAGGTAGCCAAATTGTCTATTTTCTAGACATCTTCAGACCAGCATTATATATATATACTGTTGGTACCTTTCACAAGTAAGCTTACTACATTTCTCGCCCATCTCACACTTCATTTCACTGCCGTAACGTTGCTGCATAGCTTGAAAAGTATAACTGATGTAATTCCTTCATATGGAATTCCCTGAATCTCCCAGTAAAACCCTCTTTTCTCCAAATTCTTCAATCAACTGTGTTATCCCCCCCCCACGTGTCAGACTAGTTTCGGTGTCCATGCAGGAGACGGCAAAGATAAAAGATGTTATGCTGAATTTTAACACGCGTTTCTACTCATGACTTCATAAAGAACCAATACTGAAATTGGTGGAACTTGTCACTTATAATTCGCATTTAGCTCTGGTTTAAAACGTTTTATGTAATACTAAAATACTGCCGGTTGTAAGAGTGGGGATATTTTACCTTCAGACCCCATGCAAAGAAGAACATCTAAACTGACTCTTAACACATACTCAAAATAGCGGAATTACTACTACAACAGTCGTGCAGGTTTTATGAGCAGAAATTCTGCCTTCACGAAGATATTGCAGCAATTCGTCAGTCACAACAATACTCCTTAGCAACTCTGTGGAGCAGAGTCCTTCTTGAGAAGCTTAACGGTTCTCAGATAGTCAAGAAATTCCCCACATTTTATAGAACCCGAAGGTTCATTACCTCGTTTATAAGTGCCCGCCACCTGTACCTATCCTAAGCCAGATCAATCCAGTCCATGCCCCGCCATCCCACTTCCTGGAGATCCATCTTAATATCAACATCCCATCTAAGCACGGATCTTCCAAGTGGTCTCTTTCCCTCAGGTTTCCCCACCAAAACTCTGCATGCAACTGCCCTCTCCCCAATACGTTCTACATGCCCCGCCCCTCTTATTCTCCTTACTTCGTGCATGCACATTCAAAAGAATAATATTACACCAGTGACCTCTCACAACTATATATGACATCCTATCACTAATAAACCGAATGCTTCTAACTGATGGTAATGTTCCACGGTATACAAAAAAATCCTGTTCCCAATTGATGATTTTTGTTTCCTTTTCCATAGAAAAAATAAAATCCCCTGCTCTTACGGTGCCCCTTTTGTCCCACCTAACCTCCTACACACCCACTAATTTTAATTTATATCTTGCTTATTCCCTGGTTACTGTTGTGAACCTGACCTACACAGGCTCCTTACATTCCAAGTACCAAATCTTATGTCCCTTTTCCATTGCTTCAGTTGTGCCACAGCATCAGTCCAGATCCAAGGCACATGTATGTGTTCGTAACAAGTGAGTTGTTAGCACCTCACCCCAACCCTAAACTGGAGGACCACCTCTTGTCAGCTACCTGCGACTGCTTATTCAATATATATGCAGATACCCCCATATTGGAGGCCATTCTTCCATACGCAACCTGAGGATGCACCATGCCATGGTGACAGGGACCCACTTATCATGGCAGTCACAACAATAACTTTTTTTATTGTTATCAGGGATTTAGCATACTTTAGGACATCTTTCAGCTAACTTGGTCACCTTCAGATAATACACACTATGTACAAAATACTTGGCAGCAAATTAACAGCATAAAGTACTATAATAAGAATTATATTTCCTTTTGTACATCAATAGTAATAAATGCAAGGTTATGTATTAGAAATAATGCAGCTGTTGGGAGTTCCATCTTTAACATTTTTAGGTTCTATTATGTGAGGTGCTTGAATATGATGTACAATATTACTTTTTGAAGATTATGTGGGGTAGATTTCTAGGTTTAAAATTTTCTTATCTGGAGTATATACTAGATGAAGGAATTACTACTGTAGAATTTCTTTTCAAATGTGTAATGAGTAAGTTAGAAGGTTCATATATGGTGAACTGATTTATGTATAACCCATTCCTTGTAAATTTATATTAGTGATTTTACTGTGGCCTGGTTTTAAAGGTATAAAATGTGGTTTTGTTGGCAAGATATTTGTAAATGAAGATTTTGTTTGTATTTTGTAAAACATATATTATCACAATGGTATGTTTAGATAAAGGTTATTCCTGCCTTCACACCTTCAGGGTCTTTGTGTCCTTCCTAAGTATAAATGGTCTGCTACCCCCAGACACAACATGATACTAAAATCAAATTGTCTAAAAATGTAATTCAGTATGCAGTAAAAACTGATGGTATTATATTAAAATCAACATACCTTAAAAATAAATCAGTATGCAAAAACAAACACACCTTCACTGTAATGAAGACTACAACATTAATTCCATGACATTCTCATTTTAACCGGTTTGTATTCTTATTTCAATTTCACCATGTGACAGATATTCTGTGAGATTCTTTCCACAGGTATCCATAGCTTCATATTTAGGCACAATGGTGTTTCACCATACGTAATCCACGAAACGTTACTTGACCTATACTTCCATGAGGTGCACCCGCGATTCAAAATATTAACAGATGTCTTAATACAATCAACAGGTTAAATTATGGCAAAAGACATCTAAAGAAAACTTGAGTTAGTTACTTACCCAGAACGTATCCTTGAACAAAGCTGTCATACTGTTCACTTTTCCCTGGCTTCCCTTTACTCCTCAATAGTACATTTCAATTTACGTTGACAGAGTCAATATTTTTTACACAACGGACCATTAAAATCATCACCACACACGGAAGAAACTGAAAATACCTCTCTTCCACACACACTTCTAAAACATGCCTCCACTAACATTCACACGAACAGCAACTTTTTAAATATTATAAAAACATTCCTGCGGAGACATCTTATCTAATTGACGCGGGTCACGTTTGAAAGCCGTAAATGAAATACCGTCAATGTCGAAAGAACATTTGATCCTACTGGTATGAATAACAGCAATTCAAGATAGCGGGAGCATAAAATGAAACCATCCCGCAACCTAACAGGATTTATATGAATTACTGTATATCATCAATTCTGACAATAGAGGGCAGAAGTATCCGATTACACCGTCCCGCCATCTATCACACAAGGAATCGATAAGAACCCACGCTGACAATCGTTTGTACTATCGATCGTGGCAAGCGCAATCTAATACCTCCTTGTTTCCCACTGCGCAAAGATGTCCGGTGAAGAACAGTAAGTGTTAAAACTTATTACTATTTTTTGTCGTCTGGTTTTTCTACCTTTTACAGATAGAATTTAAAAATTATTTAAATGTATTTTTTAACAAAATATGAAGGCAAAGATGAATGCACTACTCATGCTGTAAAAAAGTTACGATGTTCAAATCACCGCCATCTTTGATTTGTAGGTGGCTTGCGTGTATTGATTGCCGAAATTGCTAGAAGTATTGTGGCAGGAAGTGTACATCCTTCGCACTGAGGTTGAAACGAGGAAGGTGTACTAGTGAACGGTGCTTTACGTAACCAGGAAGGGTGTAGGTCATATTGTGGTAGCGCCTGCAGTTTGAATACCAAGTGGTCCTTGCGGTTTACAAGTGGTGTCGGCGGCGTGCTCGGTTTTGCCTGTTTGGAACTTCCATATCCGGATAATTCCTTCAAAGAATATTCATAATGGTTCATGAAAATGAGTATGTTTGTGGTTAACTATTCGTTACGTAGTGCCGAGTACACGGCATGGTATAACCATTACATTCAAATAAGTCATCATGCGTCTGTTCTTAGTTACATATCAGAATTGTTTTTAACACGTGTATTTTTAAAGTGTATATGGTGGTGCTACCACATCCTTCATAGATTCGTTTGTTTTTATTTTGCAGGGCTTTGCCTCCCTCCGTGATGTGGGCTCAAAGGAATAACCTAATTTTTCTTACAATTTGTCTCGAAGACTGCAAGAACCCCGAAATCAAAATAGACAACGATAAATTGTATTTTCATGGACTTGGCGGGACAGAGAAGAAGAATCACGAAGTAACGATAGAACTTTACAAAGAAATTGACCCTGAGGTATTTATGTGTTGTGTAAAAGTTGTTGCATTACATACTGCTGTTAAAAGCCAGGCATTGCCTATAAATTTATGCACAGTTACATATAACGTACAAATCTAATCCATAGTTCATGTTAGAAGTTATGACCAATCTATGTTAGTTCTGTCGAATCCAGCTGATAAAGTGGTTCTTTATATGAAATGTTACCAGCTTGTTGTATAGGACTGTGTGTGTCATGTGTTTATGTATTTGCTGGTTACAATTCACATTTCGATTTATAATTGTCCAAAGCATATGGAATCAACCAGATTGTGTGTCATGTTCCAAAGTAATGTGTGCATTTTAGATTCATATCTAATTGTGCTATAAAATGTTTTATTTTGCACAGAAATCATTAAAATTTATTCGTGACCGTAATATTGAGCTGATTCTGAAGAAGAAGGATGAAAGTGGACCATATTGGCCTCACCTGATGAAAGATAAGAAGAAGTACCATTGGTTGAAAGTGGACTTCAATAAATGGAAGGATGAGGATGATAGTGAGGATGATGTTGGCCAGTCAGAAGACCTCGAAGAGGTACAATATCATCAGTCCCAGAACTTTGACCAGCCACCATAACTACCCCCTTGTCAAATTGTGTCAGTTTCCAAAGAATTTGCCAGACATACCTTATTGAAACCATGTCTACCCTCATCTCTAAATGCTCAGCACCATCCTACTACCATCATGTAACATGAAAGACATAAGATACTCTCTCTTATATTACACAGTGTGTGCGGGCGCACGCACAGACGCATGCTTGCATGTGTGCACAGTGTTTGCTGTTTGATATCTGCATAATTAAAAAGCAATGGCCTCAAATTTTTCACTCATGACGTATGAGAGAGATAGCTCACATCTGCGCACATGTGCATGTTGAACCCTGTATACTCGTGCAGTATGTGATGCAATTCCAAAGCATTGTACATGGAAATAATTGCATTTCACAGTACACAGTGGATGTAGCATTCAGTTTTACTCACTATATAGGTAATGCCAACAATAGCTGATACTCTTGACTTTCTCGCAGATGATGAGGCAGATGGGTGGCTTAGGAGGTGGTGGTGATTCAAAGCCCAGTTTCAATGACCTTGACCCAGAGTCCGATTCTGACGACGAGGAACTTCCTGACTTGGAGTGATGGCCTGATCCACAAAGTCAGAACCAAGCAGAACAGTGAATATTTTTCCTCATCAGTTGCCATTTAAAGCCTGAGATGGGAAAATGGACAAATAAAGTTACACCCATTAACAGGCCTGTTGTTCAGCTGTACTTGTACGTTAATAACAGGTTGGATACCTTCTTGATGCAGTTCAGATCACTGTTAAATACCTTCTTCAAATGTGACATAGCAACAAGCCTATTTAAGACTAAATGAAATTAAAATATATTTACATGTCTTGCACATGTGACCAACTCGAATGGAGGCATTTGCCAGGAGTGACTAAATAATGGGTTGGAAATTTCAAAGCAAAGTAAATTGTGTGTCCCAGTGCCCCAGGTGAATGCTCTTAATCTCATTGTAGAATATTGTTAGAACTCGTGTTCTGTAATATACATAAAATTATCTTTGGTCCCACAACAGCTTGCTTAATTTTTTAATTACAGCAATTCATGTTTTGGATTTGCTTGCATTGATTCATGCCTTCTTGCATTCCCAGTTTTTCTTTTATTGTCATGTTTTCAAAACTGGTACATCATATGGTTCTCCCTCTGGGACATTAGCTCTTGTTAAGGGCATTGTTTTTTTGGCATTTTCCCCACACATTATTCAGCAAACAATCCTCTGCTGTAATAACTGTATCTCTCATGCTCACAGAGAGGATTAGGTGGAAGACAGCTTATGAACTTAATGAAGACAGTTCCCTGAAAATAAAGACAAGCTGATTGGCAGCTTGTCAGACTTCCATGTGTTTTGATTCTGTAATGCAAATGTATAATATTATTTGTGTTTTTATGTTCAGGGAATGTAACAACCATTGTTAAATAAATTTGATAAGTAGAGACGAAGATGTGTTCCTGAAGTATATTTTTTTAGCTAGCATTTTGGAATTTATAGCAAAATGTCTTCACGCAGGAGTCTCCGCTCTAGCATCATACTTGAGGTGGGGGGTGAGATTTTAGGTTCATGATGATGGGCAGAACATTAGTATAATTAATGTTTTTCTGGCTCCCAATTTGCTGTGTATGTTTCCATACAATGTTCCACTTTAACAATGCCATTGTAATGAAAATATCAGTTCAACGCAATAAGTATCTATCCCACTAAGGATAATAGATCAGTATAACTAAATCTGTGTGAAACATCACAGTACAGTACACATTAGAAGGCCCACTGTATTGTGAGATGAGACCGAGGGGAGAGAGGAAGGGGGCATTATAAAGAAATGTGAAGTATGCTCATTTCAGAGAATTACAAGAATGTACACAGTGGTCATGACCATGGTATTTCATGGGAACAATCCCATATAAATTCATACGACAAACCCATCTTGCATCTCAGTCCCAAACAAGCAATGCGCATTCCAGCCTGCTGCCACAGAACCGCATCACTTCAAGGCACAAACAATGGGCAGTTACATGACTGAGGTAGACAACCAGAATTGAAACCATGTCTAGACATGATTATTGAGCAAGTATTCACATTCAGCTTGGAGAGGCATGTTTACATTGGTCAGTATGATTCAATACCATGTTTTGACGTGTCCAGTCAGCATGCATTTGAATTCAGCTGAAGTGGCAAGATTTTCTGTTAAATATCATTGCCATGCAAATGAAATTTGCATTTTCTGCTTTCTCAATAACTGTCTGAGCATTATGTGTCTAATAAATTATTTGTTGCAGTATATGCAGAACAGGGTAGAAATTGCAGGTGACTGGACAGATCTATTGTTTTGGCTGTTTCAATGGACCTACAACTTGACCACTGTAAATAAGTCTTTATATTTCAGCTGCCATAATGTTCAGCAGTGAGTTCTCAGTTCAAAACACTGACACAGTTCATGCTATTAGTAACAGAAAAGAACTTTACACCCCAGTTGTGCTGTCCAGACTCAGTGGGATTGCCAGATGTAGATCTGATTGGGTATCATACAATATGGCGTAATCATTCATGATTCTGATTACTGTATGCTATGTGACACTGCTACCACTATTTTCTTACAGCAACTGTTTTCAAACTATACGCCACACCATGACGCCATGTCCACCCATTCCTTTTGTGTACTGACTGCACATTTCCCTATCCAGCACTGCAAACAGAATCCCACTGCATTTCAAGATGTGCGTTTTCGGCCTTTTGAATGTCACCATAATGTAAAGGCTTTCATGATAAGTTTGTCATTGGAACATCCACTGAATGGAGAGAAGTGGAAAATTATGCTGACAACTGTTCTGGACATAAGAACATGTCACATCATGGTGGGAACATTACTACTAACTATTAACTTCCTGGGAAGTAAATAGTATCTCACCTAGTCCAAAAATTCCCTGCACTGCATGGAACCAAAAAGTTCAATACTCTTCACAAGAGCACATCACTTGTCCTATTCTGAGCTAGATCAATCAAGTCCACACCTACCCAACCAATTTCTTTAAGATCCATTTAAATATTATCCTCTAATCTATGCCCCGCCCTGATTTGATCACCCAGATAATATTTGGTAATTAGTACAAATCATGAAGTTCCTTATTATGCAGTTTCTTTAGGCCCAAATGTCTCACTCAGCACCCTGTTCTCAAACACCATCAGCCTCTGTTCTTCTGAAACTGCACTTCAGTTTACAGCCACTGGATCAGGGGATGAGCCATGCTGCATATGTGCACTACACATCATGACCAATGCAGCAATGCTGGCCAATATTTCATTGTGTTGTGATGCAAACATAAATGTGCTGGAGCTGTTCAGATGATCATTGCAGCTTGTAAAATGTTAGTTACTGCTACAATTGTGAACAGCTTTTAAAGCCAAAACTGTGCCACAGGGTGAATGTAGAAGTAAAATGAATGCAATGGTGAAAAACTGGCAATATTTGTGCCAAAAGCAAGCTGTTGTGGTGGCATTAGATGACTTACTGCAAAGTGTGTAGCCAGAAGTCTGATTCTATCAGCAAAATTTGCATTAAGGTTGAGGTAGGGAGAAGCTGTGTTATCTTACCCCACCAGAACATAACAAGAGATGCCTAAAGCCAACATTCATGAACATCTGAGATCAACAAAATTTACATAGACAGGACTGAAACATTCTTAGAGAAATGCTAAAGTGAAGGTAAAGTCATCCTTATACACACCATGAAATCATGCAAGGGACGTGGACATATAGATGGACTCATTCTTGGCCTCGGCACTAGATGGAGGTGAGTGGTCACCCTCATACCCCAGCCACTTGTGGAAAGAGCCCCAGGTACCATTGAACAGGAAGCTTAGTGAGCCCCAAGGGTTGGTCTAAAACACTCTGGACAAAATTTGTTGCCCCTGCTGGGATTTGAACCCCCAAATCATCCAGCCTGTAGCCTAGGTGCCGCACAAATTCTAGTATCCTGGCTCCACAGAAATGCTAAGCTGTAAGAGAACTCATATTCTTCAAATTATAAGTACTTCTCAATAGCCAATACTATCATTTTTACAGATTTCTACTTCTTGGTAAAGAATAAAACACAAAAAGCATTTTTCAGCATAATCTACATAATGAACACGGGCACATTGGATGTGATATCCCCAGTCATGTAAATCAAAACATTCCATACCTTCCTGCAGGACAATGATGTAACTTCCTGGGAAATGCTTCTGGGTTCAATATTAGCCAAAGTTGCAATTTACACAACTGAACTGAACTAAATTAAAATATTTCATATAAAGAGAGAGAAAACTTAAAAAGAGTACTGTAGAAAATACTATGGAACACAACAACAACAACTTTTGAAGGTACTGCACTCGGGCTTTGTTGAACTGTTTGGAAATAATGCAAAGCCTGTTTGACCAAAACAGGGAGGCTGGTTCCAGCGAACAAAGCATTTGCAGCTGGAATACGCTGACTTTATTGACACCAACAACTTGCAACATGAATACAAATGTCAATGAGAATAATGAAGAAATATTCTTGTATCTTTAAAGATGTAAGAAATGGTATATTTATAAATCAGTCTTAGGGGGGGAGGAGGGATTTACAATAATTTCTTTTTAAAATTTACATATATATATATATACACATACATACACTCACATCCCTTCTCTCCACCCCCCCAAAAAAAATATCACACAGGAAACATGAACCATACATAACACTTGCCTCCTTGTACAACAGGTCTTAGGAAAATGCATGACTCAAAATGAAAAGTCCAGATCTACAGTCAAAACTGCTGTGCTTGGAAGGGCAAGTAGAGTGGGGCACTGTTAATTCTATGATGATACAAAAACCACTCAAAAATATATGATAAACTTATGTTACATGTCATATGCTATACAACATTATGCTCTAAGAGGTAGTACCACAACTAATTTTCAATTAAACTGAAATTACAACAAGATGTCTTATCAACATGCCTATTTCATAACCACTCAACACAGTAAATAACCGGAAGAGTTATGATGCCCTTCATTCATTCCTCACCATCCTGTTACTTGTCACATTACATCATGTTCAAAGTTCCATTTTTGCCTCAGAATGGTATTTCTTACATGGTAATTAATATGTACATCTCTACAATTGTTAAGAACATATGCCGTTTGTCATCGTTTTAGGGGGCCCCACTGGCAGATTAAACATAGCTGTGAATACCTGATACAAACTGTTTCACAACTGAAAATTTATGAACAATACTAGAATGCCTGGCAGGCACAACACTTTCAGGCTTTTTTCAGAGTAAAAAAGCATCCCTTATGTGAGATCTTGTCTGTCCATCTATTTGCCTGTAACCTAATGCTGGTGCCCACACTGATGGAGACTTCAGAAACTTTTATGGGTAAGTCTAATTTTCAGTCATACTGACCCATAATAAAATTCACTTAACAAGGTGTGACATGTTCCCAGAATGCCCCTGTGAATGCCATATTTAATTACTTCAAAGGTGACAAACCATTAATGTGTACCAATAGTTCCTTTGATGTTGTCTCCTTGCACACCAGTACATTTAGTAAGCTAGTGTTTCCATTAGTAAAAATATTGCTCGAATCCCTGCTTTGGAATACTCTTCAGGATGGCTGACACATACCTGAATGTTGACACTGTCTGAAAATCTGTTGCTCATCAAAGCAGTCTTCAGTTTTTGGAACAGCCAAAAGTTACAGTGCCAAATATGGTGGACGATCACATTCTGTTACCAAATTTTGGACAAAAGTCATGGACATGGACATTGTCATGATGCAAGATCAAAGCATCATGCCAAAATTCAGTCTTCTCCAACAAACAGCCTTATGTAACCTTGCCAATGTTTCCAGATAACAATGACTGTTCAAACAGGATAGGCAATGTACACATGTAACACCGAGGTGTGTTCATGTAACCACTGTTTCCATGGCAAAGAAATGGCATACTACATGTGTGTCTGTATTCTTGACTTAGTTATGCAGCATGCAAATCAAATCTTTTCTGCACTATGTTGTACTCTGTGGCCTGTCTGGCTGTACCATATTTTTCACATTATCTGACAAATGGCATGATTTTAATAGAAAAATTATTGAACATAAAATGTAAGTTCCGATGTTCTCTGTGACTCTTGTTTCTCATTCTGAGACGAATTCAGTGAGATATCACCCATGTACAGAGATCTTCATGTAAAGTACCCATTATTCTTGTCAGATTTTAATGAAGCTTGAATTTTCTTGAGATTTTCAGAAAATTCTCCAATATCAAATTTCATGAAAATCCATCCACTGTGAGCTCATTTATGCTATGCGAACAGACAGAACCAAAGACAGACAGACAGGCAGACATGACGAAGCAAATAGTCACTTTCTGCAATTCGTGCATGTGCCTAAAAACATATCAGTGCTGGTTTCACTTCAGCTCATGACATGCATGCCTTTTTTAGTCCATCACAGACACACCTCTCACAATATTGGCACCCACCATACATCTCTGTCAACATCTGCAGAGTTCCACTCATGCTCTTGGCTAGCATTGCACAAGATGTGATGTTAACACAGTGCTCCAACTACCTAGCACCCATTCTTGCAATGAGACAAAAAAAGAAACCCTTCATGAACGCTGCTGCTGCTTTGCTACTACTGCCTTACTTGCTGCAGCAACATATATGTAACAGAACCACAGACATGACAAACCCTTAGTTGTATTCATCATTGACTATGCACAATACCAACAGTATATTAAATCAATACCACCAACTGCATGATGGACATAGATAAGACTATATTTTTCGAGCGTCAACCCTTTGCCAACTTTAAGGATCAAAAGCCACCCAATTATACATTTCAGCAACAGACAGATAAGTGCTCACCACTACATTTCTGTCACCTGGAGTACTTTGGATCATTCTCTTTCTCTCTGTAAATTCCTTCAGAAAAGCTGTTTGAATAAAACTGAAACACTGCAGTATGCAAAAGCAAAAATTAACAATTGTTTATTGGGGTGACAAAGTGAAAGATCTGCTTTCAACCATAATTTCTGACTTCAATACTGCACCTATTATCATTCACTCAACATACGTGTAATCACTTGGACAATTAATGTTCTGTTGATGAGTTATGAGAATGGTAACTTTTGACTCCATTGCTATGGCAAATGTAACCAATACTGAATTTGGAGAAGATAATGTTGAATGACGAATACAATAAATACTCAGCTACCATTACAATCAACGCAAGCATTGCCACAAAAATATCACAGCAGTACTGTGACTTAAAATTTGTCATTTCTGAGAAAGTTGAGAGTGATACAATTAAGTCATTCACTGATATGTTGAACTATATGCATAGAAACGAAGAATTTGAAGAACTGTCAACTCTTGTTCACATCTGTGGAACATTTCAAGCTTGTAGTGCTTAATGCAAACATAGATTGTGTCATGCATTCCATAAAATGTAAATCTAACAGACTGGAAGTTGAACATTTGGATGATCTGATAAGGATTAAGACTTATCTTCCATTAGGTTGTGAAATTAATCTACACAGTGCTTACGGCCCATGTGTTTCTAATAACGACAGGTGAAAAAAAATTCACGAAACGTGAAATAATTTTCTTTGTTGTATTGAATTTTACTGTACCCATTCAATTAATATTATCAAAAGTATGCAGTTTTTCAATTCTCACTGTAAATATTATTATGCATATTACAAACAACTTTGACAGTACCACGCAGTCGTCAAGTCATGTAAAAACCTTTCTGCTCAGAGCAGCAGCAGGAAAGCACAGCCATAAAAAAAAGTGGAGGGAACGATGCCGCTGATACAGTCGCCAAGATTTTCACCACCGTCTGGGACAGTCATTTCGGCTGCCATAAACAAATCACAGCAGATCAGGGAAGGCAATTTGAGGCAGGTCTCTTCAATACGTTGGCTAGCATCACCAGATCCCCTCTAGCCAGGACTACATCATGGCACCCAGATGAAATTGGCATGACTGATGGGTTAGGCCGGCAAATGAAGGCAACCCTGCTGTGCCATTCTGACAGGCACTGAGCCAAGGTTCTACCACCCGCACTGCATGGAAGGAGAAGCTGCAGGGATCATCATCATCACCATCAAGAGAACTGACGTGTGGTGAACTGCTGCAGTTGCAGGGCAACTGCACTGGCGTTAACTCTTTAAACTCCAAATTAAATCCCATCTGCCATTTGCTGGCATTATTAGCTCACCATATTCTCCACGTTAGCAGGATAAGGGTTAATGACTGTCTCTCAGCTGCATCTTCACATCGAGAAGCTCCAACACAGACACCATTTGCCTTCATGTTCCAAGGACATAACCAGCGCCTCGCACGTCTTCCTATAGCATGGTGCACTCTGTTGCGCCTTCAAGCCCCATACGTATATACAAGGTCCGCCACAGGGGTGATAGGACATATATACAATTGAGATCCATGGCATCTTGGCAACAGTATCCTCAGACTGCCTACAGCTGGTATACATCATCCACCATGACATCAACGACGTTCCACCACCAGCAAGTCCAACCAGCACCAAGACTCATTACATAAGGGGAGTACGCTTTTCGTATTATATGTAGGCGCAGCAGTCTCAGTGCGGGAAGAGATGGTGGTGGTGGTGTGGCAAACGCCACTAACTAGGCACGCCCACTGCTGACAACGGCTGGAATGCTACCTAGCCAGCCCCAAACTTCCACTGCCTAGGTGAAATGCAGTGTTTGCAACTTGGTGATTTTTGCACTAGATCTAGAGCTCCTTCATGGTCGCTGGTGTGAAAAATTTAAAAACATGGCCACGTTAAAACTGCCCTTTTTAACCTAATGTAGTGTTAATTTGGTGCTTTCATTGATATTTTGGTTTACAGAAAAAGGAAAGATTTATGATAAAGTTATAATAATAATGTACACGTTTCTCGTTGCATATATAGTAGCTTTTTTTAAGACAGACTCTACACTCTGCCTGGTTCTGGACTTTACTGTGGACGCTATGCACATTTCCCATTCCACACATAGTGGTTTCTTTTCGGACTGTGTTTCATGCTGAATATTACTTTTGAAGTTATTAAACCCTTATATTTTTCAAAATGAGCAAACAATATACCCAACACTTCAGAGATGAGTGGCTGAAAGAAACTAAATACAAAAACTGGCTCCAAAAAGTGGAAGGTGACAAGAGAAGGCTTCTTAAAACAGAGTTACAACTAGCCTACCCATGGTGCTAAATCAGTATAACAGTTAATATCCGTGGGTGGTGGCAGCAATTACCGCAGCGTACAGCTTACATCCCAATTCACGGCTGGGTAAGCAAAAGCAGAATGACAAGATGACTGTGCAGGGTGTAAAAATTGCAAAGTGAGCTGACAGAGCTCAGTGTGAGAACCAGCCATGATGGTATAGCAAGTGATGGCAGTTGATATGGATATATATATATATATATATATAAATGAGACAACAGTTTAATGGTAAATGATAGGTGTACAGTGGAAATAGTGACAAAACTAACAGACCTAGCAACATTCACTGTACAGACAAAGGACAACAAGGAAAACTCATACCCACCACCATCACCACCAGTGGTGAAGGAAATCATATCATGCCTAATCAAGGCACACATGGAAGCATGAATAGCAAACCTAGAGAAACAACTGCATAAGCTAAGCCTCAGTGAAGATTGTTTGCTTGCTTCTAACTTAAAGGAATGGTCCTGGAACAAATAAGGCAAAACATGTGGGGAATTCTCGAGTTGTATCGACCAATTTGAGGTCATACACCAATGGACAGTATCACACAGAATTAGCATGGTCAGAGCTGAATGCATAGATGGGCACAATTATACATCAAATGGGTTGAAGAACAGAATGAACCAGATTTAAAATATGCTAGCCTAAAAGAATGGCTAACAGGATGCTTTCCTCAGTATTTTCCAATTCAGTATTATTACACTCAGCTACAGAGAGAAAAGGCAGGAAGACAGAGAATCACCTTCCCAGTCTCTGGTCCAAATCAGAGCCACAACTAAAACCATCAGAAAAAGTGTGGCTACCAAGCTTTTGCTTCAGGCCTGGCAACAGATAACAATCGCTTGGAAAACTAATATAATCACAATCAATGCAGTTTCTTTAGTTATGAAATTATATACCATGTAACTTAGGTTCTAACCAACTCCCATAATACACAACAGTTCATCAGCGTAATGAAAAGGAAGAAGGAACATTTGTTCCAATTTATATCTGTACAACATCCTGTCTCTGAAGTGCTGCACAAAAAAAAAAAAATTCTCTAAGACGCACACATCAATCCTGTCCTTCATTTGCTATCTTTCTGCTTGTGCATACAGTTGTCAATGAGCAGCACGCAGCCTAATGTAATGAAGTGTTCAGATTAGCAGACATCTGCTGCCGACTTCTCAAATGTCAATCGTACAGAACATCACACATCATACCCACGACAAAAATAAGGCTACATTCTCATCTTTGAAGCATTTCCACCAGTGCTGCCAAATCCCATTTGCCCATCAAATCTTTCGGGCATTAAATATATGTGCAAAACCCAAAAGAGGTCTGGAAAAGAATATAGCAAAATAAAGCCAATAAAAATTATGTTCATATCCAAAAGTTGCCATGTCTCAAACATACATATTATTCTACTTCTGACAAAATGCCCTCCTGTCTGTGTAGTGCAGATTCAGCACTCATGAGCAACCCTGTGTCCCTCTCTCCTTCCCTACTTCCTACCGGTAACATGTTAAAACATATTCAAGGGAAGTCTTTGACTGACTGGTACATCACACACATTTGAGAAGCCAATGAGCTGCATCCATGTAACTTAGAAAACTGATTGTGAACACAAATGGGGTAAAACACTGCTGTCATTAAAACATTTTATGGAACTGCTAAATCACACAACACGTAAACATGGGGTTCCACAAAATACAGTCTGCAAAACACAGAACTACACTATATATAATAATCACAACATCAAGAAAATATTTTAACAAATCATGGCACTAGACTCTTCAATAAATAAATAATTATTTCAAGATAGCTCAAACAGTAACTAATAATTTCTAACAGTTGGGGCCGGTACTTCGATGTATTGATTTTATTGCTCCACTAGCACATTCGTATCATGTGGAATAGCATACTACACGCATGCATCAGGACGGTACAAGAGTAAAACTACAGGTCTCACAATGTGAGATATTATTTGCAGGTGTGCAAAGCCACTAGAATGAGTCAAAAATGTTGTGACCTTTATCAGACTGTACATGACAGACAGACTGAAAAGTGTAAAATAACATGGACGTAGTGCTATTACTGCATCACTCCGGATACATGATCCTTGGAATATAATTCCAGCAGGCTATAACTTTGACATTAAAAATATAACAAGCAATCTCTCTCAATGCCCCAACTTCACCATGTTCACAAAACATATTTTAATGAGCACAAAATCTGTCAATAGCTATTTTAAAGTTTTCCTTTCAATTCATTCTTTATGTCAGTATACACTTTTTTAATTATACCAAACACACAATTTCTAATTAGTACATACATTAGATGAGTTTCTCCTACATGTTTTGGTATTGACTGATTAATTAATTAGCATTTGGGTTCAAGCCCTTACAGTCCTGATGCCCTTTTCCTTGCTAAAGTTCCAGATGACCCCCATACTTAACTTTTAATGTCCTGTGGGTCCAAGAAAAAGTAACCCAGATAGGCAATCCCTTTTTTTTCTCAAAAGTCCCAGTAAATGAACCCCCTCCAGGTTCCCCAAAAGGGCCCCTATGGAGCTGCCCATATACAAGGCCTTTTTTACATATCTCTCAAATTCCTCATAAAAATTTCCCTATATAAAGAAATTTTTCCCTTCTCTCAAAGGCCACAGGTCAGGAGTGTTCCCCAAAAGCAGGGCACCTATGGAAACAGACATCCATTTCTAGTGCCTTACTTAGCATATCTTTTGGAGTCCCCAGTAAAGAGCCCTCCCTCCAGGTTCCCCTCATGGAGAAAGATGCCCAATCCCTAGACCCCTCCTTCATTCATCTTTCAAAGTCTCCAGTATATGAGCCCCCTTCCAGGTTCCCCAGCAGGGCCCCTATGAAGAGAGATGCCCATCTCCAGAGCCTTTTCTACATATCCTCCAGTGTCCCCAGTAAAGGAGTCCCCCCTCCAGGTTCCCCTCACAGAGCTCCTCCAGAGAGAGCAGCTCCACTTCTAGAGCCCCCTTCATCCATTTCTCAAAGTCCCTGGTAAATGAGCCCCCTTCCAGGTTCCCCAGCAGGACCCCTATGGAGAGAGATGCCCATCTCCAGAGCCTATTCTACATAACCTTCATCCGTCTCTCAAAGTCCCCAGTATGAGCCCCCTTTCAGGTTCCCCAGTGGGGGTCCCTATGAAAAGAGATGCCCCTCACCAGAGCCTTCCTCTACATAACCTTCTGGGTCCCCAGTAAAGAAGCCCCCCTCCACGTTCCCCTCACACAGCACCCATAGAAAGATGTTACGTTTCCAGAGCCCTCCTTCAACTATCTCTCAGAGTTCCCCGTGAACAGCCCCCCCCCCCCCCCCCACCCGCCCCCCCCCGGAAAGGCGAGCCCCCCTCCACAACCCCCCCCCCCCCCCCCCCGCCGCCAAACCCCCCCCCCCCCACCGGCC
>Ga0123352_10005336_pt1 | contig 19314 bp, 11 predicted proteins | sample TergutLab28metaG_FD_89700 | JGI IMG/M metagenome (GOLD analysis project Ga0123352, IMG submission 89700) | Labiotermes labralis P1 segment gut microbial communities from Petit-Saut dam, French Guiana - Lab288 P1 | ecosystem: Host-associated > Arthropoda: Insects > Digestive system > Gut ... | reverse complement strand
TTAACAAACCAACCCCACCCTATTTTTTCATTTTTTTCCCTAAAATTTCCCCCCCCCCCCCAGCTAACTCACTCTCCCGCACCCTGTTCACAAACTCCGCTGTTACTAAAATTAAGGCGGACTGAGACTTTCCGCAATATTTAACACTAAATTAGTTTTGTAATTAACGAGTATTTTTTATTGTGGCACCTTTCGTAATAAACAGTAGAACAGCCGGGTTTTCCGTGTCTCTGACAGCGGGTAACAGCCGCAGTCCTTTTCCCAACCGGTCACTACAACCGCTTTCTCAGAGTCGTGGCTGCTATTGCTGCTTACTATGATAACTGTGACGTACGACGAACATGTTTATTATTATTATTTCTTCACAGGCACATACACTTCATTCACATCTGTGACTGGTAACTACCAAGCCACGAATGCCATCTTACTACAATACACATTTCAAAACACAACCCTACAGTTCTGTAATATCCACTGTTTCACTTATTGTTTTACATAAATGTGAAATTTCTCTTACTATAAGGGAAGAACAGAGTGCCAAAGTGAATAATTGATCTAAGAGAGAGGAAGTAACAGGATCATTCATAGCATTACACTGATTAGAAACAAGGATGAGATGGGTGTACCATTTAGCATGCATGGGACAAATGATAAGTGCACATAAAATTTTGGTTGGACAACTTTAACTATTAAGACAGACACACATATAATAAAACTTTACACACCAAGATGTATCTTAAAGATACAGGATGTGAGGTGTGTACCAGTTTCATATGGCTCAGTACAGGGACAAGTAGCAGACACTTGTGAATGTGGTAATGGACATTTGGGTCTGTGGCTTCACTAGCTTCTCAGGAAGAACTCTGCTCCAAGCATTTAGTGTACACTAATTTGACATTCATAGGGCCATGCATCGTAATATTATTCCTATAGTAAAATTAATGAGATGCACCAGTGTATCAAATTTATTCACTTTACAATGACACTCTGCATGTTTCGGATGGTCTTTCCATCCATCATCAGGAGTTCAAGACTGTACATACAGCAACAGGCATTTGTCAAACAGATACTGTTTGCTTGTTAGCGTACCCGCTAGCAAGCAGATGCCTGTTGCTGCATGTACAGTCTTGAACTCCTGATGATGGACGGAAAGACTGTCCGAAACATGAAGAGTGTCGTTCTAAAGTGAATAAATTTGATACATTGGTGCATCTAGTTGGTTTTACTATAGGAATAGTGTATACTAATTGATCTGTGTGTGTCAATACATGACATTGGACCAATTTGCAGTTTCTGAGAACTACTATCCAAATATAATTACTGCAGGTCTCCTGTTTGAGCATGTCTTGTTATGAAACACAAGTTTAGGATAACAGATTTGACACTGCTTTTAATTAACTCTAATACAAGGGCAGATTATGATTGATGTAAATCTTATATCTTCTGTTATTTCTGTATGCCTTTATCCTTCTAGTTCTCAGTCTCTCACACAACAAAAATGAACAAAGTCAACAGATAAGTAATTTCGTTAATGGATTTTCAACAAAAGATAGTTCCTAGCCACAGTATTTTTTACTTCAAAGAGTGATGTACATACACTTCATTCATGGTTCATAATCACGCGTCACCAGGGTTTTGAAAATAGAACAAAAAAAATTTAAAAAATTGTGGAATTTAACATTCCATGCATAAATTAAATATATGTAGGAACCCAAGGTCAAAGAAATCTCCTGTTAAATTAAAGGAGGCATTGTGTGAATGCTTTCAGAACGGTTTCAGTGTCCAAGATGTGAGAAAAATTTTGGACATCAACAAATCCTGCAGCTACACTTACGTGTTCACGAGTCAAACAGTGATGCCCAACTTAAGTCTAGTCATAAAGGGAAGGAAGACGAGAAAAGAGCAACACAAAATGATGGAGAGCTGACTAAGAAGTCCAGCTGCGCACTAACCAACAATGAACGGCTACTGTCCAGTGCTCCAAGTAAGAACAGCCGTCTACTGTCCGCAAAACCTAGCAAATAACACCACACAACTTGGCTGTGCACTTTACTACACTTCAGTCTATATGAAACGTCATCAATTTAGCATATTTACATCCATGCTCCATGTCTGCAAACTGTGTCCTTCATATGTAACTCAAGGATATACAAAATCATGGCAAATGAAACCAGATATGCAGTTACCTCCAAGGAAGGTACACAGCCTGTTGGAACATATGCATGTTTCAAATGCATTCTTTGTGGGTTTACTTGCAACATCAGTCTTGAAGTTGCACATATGGGTACAAATCTTTTGTTCAAAAAGGTAACTATGTGGTCATAATTAATTCTTCCATTCTTAATTTCTGAAATCTACAACATTATGAATAATAAGACAGCTTATATAATAATTACATGTACATAATGCAGAATCTTTGAAGTTAATACTATCTGTGCAAATTTCACTGTAGTCTATTCATTACAGACAAGAAATTCATTGGCCTGACCAAGATTCGTCTTGAGGACTGCATGCGATGTGATGCTTGTTCCTGTATTTATCTAGATGAAAGTGATTACAACAAGCACATGAGAAACTTCCATCGTCAAGATTCCCCTAAGAAACACAGGTATGCTATGCAAAATGTAACCTTTTGAGTGCAAAAGCTGTACACTGGTCTACTGCAATATTACATGCATTATGGATGGCTGGCTGAGTGCCGCACTCTTTCAATACCGGTACCATCACCTACAAGTCAAAATCAAACTGCTATTCAGTAGCACTGTGGAATTTAAAATCCCGTACTCCTGGACGGTAATCACTGAAGTGTATGTACTTTCATATTAATGTTCCAACAGCTTCAAATGTGGAATTATTAGCACGATTCCCTATTTGATAGCTAGAATTTTACTCCTGACAGGAACATGTATTTTTGCCTTTTCAATCATGCCAAGACATATTCGGAGGTTAACTCATCCTATTCTATCCTGTCTGTACCGGGATTTCCTACACTGGAATAAACCAGCTGAATGATGGAGACCACACACCTCCATGTCAAGCTTAAGAATGTACGGAATTTTACCTCCATTCCCTCATTCCTTCATGGTGTGGTGCTTAAGCACAGGGACAACTTATATTTTCACAGCTCCTTCTGTGTTCTTCATTGCTTTTGACTTCTATCTGAAGTGAATACAAGCTGTACTTGCTGAAGACTCAAATTTTACATAATGCAAAGCAATGAATGTGATTTTAATTTCATAGCTTATTTAAACTATCTTAAAATAACTGGTCCTGAGCACACGCAAGTGACGACCCTACTGTTCTAGGCAGAAGAAGGGCTGTCGATCTTGCTGCAAACACTGTAACTGTAGAGGGGACCATCAACATCACAATTTGCAGAAGGATCGGGGTAACAACAATCTGTTTCACTACAACATCAAGGTATGTTAAAGAACTAGATTGCTCATCTCACAACTATTGAATATGACATTTACATTGTTAGCAAAATGACACTCTCATGTGCTTTGGTGTGGAAATAATTTCAGATATTATATCACCTCATCCGTTTGTGTAAGGATCAGGAATGAATATCAAAGTGCTTAACACAATACACTGGACTACCTCTTTAGTACAGAAACCAAACAACACAGATCCCTCTGATCCCAAACTTTCCAAATAATTGTATTATGATATTCTGACAGTACCAAACTGTTCCACAACTGCGACACTTGGGGCTTCATTTGTGTCATTACTTACAAAACGAACTCAATATGCTGCACCTACATTCACATAAGTTACTCTTCAACACCAATATTTCTTTTTATGTTGTAGGATATCAACTGACAACATTCAATGATATATGAACATATTCGCAAAGTCCAATTCAAATTTTCCTTCACATTTTTCAGTAAGTTTGCTAAACTTGTATCAGATGTCACTAGGATATGGTACACCAGCAGCAGTAATCCTTAGACATACCAAATAGCAGTGTATTATGATTTTGTCCTGCATTCCTACTTACAAGACATGAACATGTTCTTAGTTGCCTCTGCATTTACTTCCAGACCAACCTCTAACTACCAACCAATGAAGCTTCTGTGTATTTCTGTACATGTATAAAGCCATTGAGCAAAGTCTTCATTTCTTATGCTTGAAGATATCTTAGATGTATGCAAAAATGAGCCTGGCAGAACTGTAAAACAAATGGTGTTCTTACTTCCAAACATGTTCAAGGGAATAGAATACTGCATCAAATGTGTGGATGAAAACGATGTACAAATTAATTTGCTTACAAGAAAAGTGTAATCTGTAATTATTCACATATCCCAAAACTTGTTTTGCTCATAATAGTATTGAAGTGAAGATGCAAAATACCAAACTCAGAAAATAAATGGAACTAATTCATTTTGTTGCACCTTAAGGATCGCTGGAGTAAAATGGTTTCAAGACGCCTCAGTCCTGAAGAACTGAGGCAAGACATCAAGGTTGATCCAGACTTTGACACTAATGATCCAGCTGGAATCCTGGATTACAGCCACCTATTAAGTCAAGTAGAAGTAAAGATTAAAATTGAGCCACCAGAATATGAGGAGAACCTAGGACTGTCTGAATGAATCTGCATCACAGAGCTGCCAACTCCTTTTATTTACAACTACAACAACAACATTTTCTTAAAAAGTATTTGGACAATGCTTCAGTACCTTGAATTTAAAAGTACACGAGAAACCCATGATCATATACAAGCGTCATTTCAAACAAGAATTTAATGAATAACTACAGTTTGGTAACATTGCTTTTAAGTTTAACAGTATGGTTCACATGAATATTTCATAATTCAACTTCAACTGTTAACCACAAACTGAATTCCAAAAGTATGGATGACATGTAGCAAGTTCCATACTGAGGCCCCACAAATATTAAGTCTTACCTTTAAAAAATTTAATCACCCCAGCAACCTGTCACACAGGATATTTGCCTCCTTGTCTTAGAGATACATATGTGGGATAAGAGGATGAAATTCAGTCCTCTATAGTAATAAGCCCCCAATAAAGAAATTTTTTTTAGTAGAACTACCTGTTCATGGGGGACCATGGTAGCACAGTGGTTAAGGTACTGTGCTACAATTCAGAAGGTCACTGGTTCGATCCAAGCTGGTGTCAGTGGATTTTTCATTGACATAAAGTCCTTCTGATAGCACTATGGCCCTGGGGTCGACTCAGCCTCTAAAATGAGTACCAGGAGTATTTCCTGGGGGTAATGGTGGCCGGTGCGTAAGGCTGACAACCTACCACCATCCTGTGCTGTTGTCACGAAATCTGGGAACCCTAACTTCCTGGAACCCTCTGAGCCTGTCCAGGCCTGTAATGGGACTGCTTTACCTTTACCTTTTTACCTGTTCATGTATAGTAGTTTTTCTCTCAAGAGAACAAATTTTTACTTGAGGCTCTGAGTGGGAAAACAGTTTTGTTCAGTACACTATTGCAACAAACTGACAATTTAAACCACAGTTTAAAAACTCATAACTCTTAATGAAATAGTAAATTAAAGTCAAGTTTTTTATTATTGCCCACTTTTGTTAAGAAATAACTTGAAGAGCATTTTCTGCACTAGAACGAGCAGTGATTGAGAACATCAACCTCTATTGTGCTTGACAGAATAATAGTAGTTTATTCAGATTTATAAACTTTATACTACCAACGGCACACAGCCGTTTTGCAGAATATATACAAGCAGCAAGCTGAATCCTTGAAGATGTTCCTGCAAACAAAATTTCTTAAAACTGATACAACTGGTCATACAAAAATATGATAAAATACATATACAAAATTAAGGACCATGTGCCTGTATGTAAATGGAAGAAAATCAACATTTTAAAAGGTTATGATCACACGATAATTCTTCTTTAAAATTAAAAAAGATAAAAAAAGAAAAAAACAAGAGTTATAGATCACTTTCAGTAGACCTCACTGCAGGTAGTCTATTAATCAGACATCTTCAGGGTGGCTGACCATAACCGTCTACAGCAACATTTTGCAGTGGCAACATAAATCAAAGATTTTTATGAAATGGTGGTCTTAACAAGAATTCTGGTATAGCTTAATCAGCATTTATGAAAGGACCCACATATGAACCATCTCTTCTAATCAAATATAATAAAAGTCTGGCCTTGAAGGCTTTTAAAATGTTTAACTTCAAATACAGCTCAGCACCACTTAAAAAAAAAAGTAGCATAACATTTTCAAGTTCAGTATAATTAACACATGTGAAGATAAAGTTCAAGACATTGTGGATAAAGGTGGCCATGAATTATACAATGAGAGGTTACAAAAAGTGCATGTGCATTAGTCCATAACAAACATTCACACACTATATGACTATTTACCAAAGCATTTGTGTTTTACTCTGAAAAAAATTCCCTCCCTAGACCTATAAATTGATCCAGTTTGATATGAAAATTAAACCAAAACTGAGTTACCAATCTTAGCATGGGTTTTAAGAGTATCAAACAGCATGAGTTGGCAGCTCAGGTTTCTTACATTCGATGGTGGGAGCGACTTTGACACTAAAGAACCAGAAACTATTTCATTCAATTCTTACAATTTTTGAATTAGAATACTGACTGATCAATTTCATCACTGAGATGGACAGCTGAAGTATGCTGATTCTGGACCAAAATTATGTACAGTTTATACATACAAACTGTTACCAGTCGCTTCTGCAACTCATTTTTGAGTACTTTGCCTCCTATGTGGATGTTGATTAATAACACATTATTAGATTAATAGTCCTTTGTATAAAATAATTTATAAACTATTTATTGTCCAAATAACATATAAGTAGGCACACATTAACTGTATTTGCTATATGTTCAAGTCAGTTTGCTAGTCATGTATTTCAAGTTGCAATATTTAAAACTATACAATGGTTATACAAATGATTTAATGTAATTTATTCCTATAAGCTAGAAAAATGCAGTTACCATCAGCAAACCATCTTAAACTCTTTGAAAGATGCATTTTTTTTAATAAACTTCCTTCAGGAAAGTTTTATGGAAAACTTCAACCTGAACACAACTACAGTCAACTGTGATTGTCTTGGCAAGAACATGCCATACAAAGAAAGTTTGTTAAGTCATAACTTCAATCAGAACAAGGGCAGTGCATTCAAATACAGGGACTAGTGCAATGAAAGTTTGAGGCTTATGGATGTGAAAATTGATTGCAAACAATATAGAATAAAAATATAATGATATTGCAACACAGTAAAAATACCCAACTGAGTTGGTGTGTGTGTTTTTTTATGTATGATAATACCAATGTCTAAGATTATGTAGTGTCAGAGGTACATGAATGAAACATGAATATGGAATGCTGGTTGAATAATGATGACAGAAGAAACTCATGTACTTGGAGTAAAACCTGTCCCACTGCCACTTCGCCCACCAAAAATTCCACATGGTCTGGCCTGGGATCAAACGTGGGTGTCTGCAGTGAGAGGTCAGTGTCTAACCACCTGAGCCATAGCTATACTGCTTGTAGAAGTGTTCTTCTTCCTCTTTGTTTCCAAAATTCCTGATGTAAATACATGTGCAGTGTCATGGTAATCAACTCATTGAACAGCACATCTTCACATAGGACGCATGGTGTGCTGTTGGGGCATTCCAGCCTAAACACAAGTAAATAATGTTTCCTTTGCAATTCCAGGCTTTGGGTCTAATTTTCAAAAGACTGATAATCTATGCATTTCACTTACAGTGCATTACACAAGCAGTGCTTAAGACAATTCTACAGCTTTCCAACCATTTTCCCCCTCCTCCCCTAGAAAACTGAATATCACACTGTATGTACAATGTTTCCTTTGTGCCTGCAACACTTCCTAGAAACCATTTTGTATTCATCTTTGAAATCTTGCTTCAAATACTGCATATCATTCAACTACTTCACCTCTCACCATACACATAAGTAAGTACAGAAGGCCACACGGATGTTTAGCATATTAAATGGAAACAAGTACACTACTGAACAGAAGAGTATCCAAGACATCTGAAATGAAAGTACAGACCTGGGAGAGTTCGATCACAACATGTACACTTTACTGCACATCCTTCGTATGGATGATGTACACTGAATGTCCAAAATTCTGTTGCGACACTTCTGAGCAAGGTACAGCATATCAGGAATTGCTTTATGTCATGTCAACTGCAATATCACTAATGAATGGCAAATACTGTCCTGTTGGTCAAGGATACTGGCTGTTCAGCTGCAAAATACAACACTCTTGAATCAATCCCACACAAAGAAATCAGTGGCTGTTGGATTCAGAGATCTGGCTGGAAAAGCAACATCAACAAAGCTCAAAACAAGGTAATCGGGAACAAATTCTGCAGCACCATAATGCTGATATGCACCTTGTGTGGTACTGCTGCACCTTGCTGAAACCACGTGCCTTCTCTTACCTGCAGTCACGCCATCTCACCAGGCAAGAAGGTGCACAGTATTTTCAAATACCACTCAGCACTGACTGTAGTCCTGCCTCCTCCGTCATCTGTGAAAAAGTACAGCCCAAGTTGCCTTGGACATAAAAACTACACCACACCATGACCTCATGTGCAACAGTTTTTCATGAAGTCACATGGATTGGCAGCAGACAAATATCTGCAATTCTGTTTACTCACTTTGCCACAAAGCTGGCAATTAGCTTCATCTTTCATTATGAAGTGGTCCATGAAGGTATCACCAACCACTTTCAACTCCATTACTTACTGGCAAAATGTGATATGGGCATTTGTGTCATTAGTGGGCTGTGAGTCTCTGCACAACTAAGAGCTAGTATGAACGTACCTTCAAACACATGTGCAATGTGCACTGTACTGTAGTCCCAGATGTGTCCACTGTCTGCACCAGCTATCGTGTTGATGGCTGTGGACACCTCACAATAGTTACCTGCACTGCACTGATGATGCCTGATGACCTCACAGTCCTGGTTGGTCCTGGACTGAACCTGTCTTCTGCCGCTTCTGTATCCACTTCTGTGTTTACCTATCAAACAGTGCTTCCCTACACCTGTACCTCCCATGGAAGGCAAGCTGACTCTCTACTTTGATAACCACTCTACCACTTTCACATGCTTCTCAACACTCCATGTTGAACTAATCTTCAAAGACTAATCTAAGCACCATGTGTGACACATGTGTCCCAGCCTACCTGTTTTATAACATGAGAAATTTCATCCAGTCAATAAGTAACAATAGGTGTAAACACTTAACTGTGTATGCAGAAGTTGTAATAAACTAGCTGATACACATAGATGTGTGCAGTTATGGTTGTTTACTCACTTGCACTCCATACCGTGTTATTTCACCAGCTTAATTTAGATGAAACATCAAACTGAATTGTTGTCGTTGTTGTAGTAACACACATTTCAATGAAGTAGCATTTACACACCACCAAACTTCTTTAGATTTTAATGAAATAAATTTCCTGTCCCAGCTTCCTCATACTGTTAACATAAATTACCATACCAAATTTATTTCCTTCATTTAAAATATCAGGAACATGTCATGTAGCAAAGTGCTGTGAAAATAAAAATTGGAAAATTAGTTACAGATATTTAAATAGAACATGGGAAACAGGTCTGCCTGTTGTCCATTAACTGTAATCAGATTTCACAAAGTCTACCAAAATATGTCAAATAATTAACAGATCACAAAATAATTGTACATCACAGCCTAGGAATGTCAAGGAAGTGACACATGTATACAATCATAATTATGACATATTCAACATGTAGTTCACTAATTTTTGTATTTTTATTATGGTACTGCAAAATGTAAGACACTGCCATTACAAAATGTACTTTTACATGTGAACAAATAGGCTTAAAAATGAATTTTTGCCAGCTCACTTCCACAATTACTGTAAACATATATATATATATATTTACTGCTATTGCAAGCTCCATAATTAATATCCCAATTACCAGCCATTCATAGCTTTCGGTATTTTTACATAAACATAACATTACTCAATCCATATTTTCTGATTCCAATTACTAATTTTGGAGGTCACCAGTGCTTTCTTGCATGCTCCAGTCTCAGATCTATTATTTCCATTAACACATTTCTTTTAAAAAAGAACCCGTGCATCAACATGTTTATAACACACAAGAAACAAATGAAGGAACCTTACCTATTTGTTAATATGTCATGTATAAAAAAGTCATAAAATCAAGGGTGCAGCACCCCTGTTACTGCATACAGTTTAAAGCCTTGCAGAAGTTAGCAAAATCCCAGTATTTTTTGCAGGTGATGTCACATAACTGAATACTGGTGATATAATTTATGTTCCTTTACATCTTATCATCACCATCAAATTCGATACAACCAATACTTCAACTACTCAAGTAACTTAAAACAATTTAGTAGCAATAGACCAATTCAACAGTCTTTCCTGCAACTATGACCATTATTAGTGTAAAGAACTTGATGCACCAAGTGAAGTTCTGAATATCGAACTGTCAGAGTTTAATGACTTTCAAACTGCAGAAGCAGCAGTCCTGTATTATCACAGCACAGGATAAGCACAAAGGAACTCAAAAACTATAAAAAATATCAGGACAGACAGTCTTTGTTAGGAATTAACTATAACTTACAACTAAAAATACGACAAAAATTTTGGTTCTTGGACTTCCGCACCTATTATGTTACTAAAATATCCAGCCACCTTTTCAATATATTTGAGATGCTACACATCTATCAAGGACACACATATTTTCTAAAAATACTGCTGTCCATGTCTGAACTCAGAAATTCATGGCATATCAAATACCCTCACTTCCTTCTAATGTACGTACGTATGTATGTATGTACATACATACATACATACGTATGTATGTACGCATATATGTATGTATGTATCTATGTATGTATGTCAGTTTCAAAACGTTGTTCTACGTTGTCTGACACCTAGACTCCACTGCTTCCTATCTTCCCACTGGCCTTCATTTAGTTTTCTTTCGTTCATGGCCTTCCTTATACCCTCCATCCAGTTTTTTTTCGCTCCTCCTCGTGCTCTCTTGTTTCGCCATCCACTTCAATGCTATTTTGGGTAATCTTCCTTCTGCCATTCTTTGAACATGGCCATACCATGTAAGTTGGTTCTGTTCAATTTCTTTTATAATTGGTTCCTTTAATCCAATTTGTTGTCTTCCTTCTAATACATGCACTAAGTGTGAATAATAATTTGTACTACCACATGGCAGTGGTTATGCTTCATGTCTGGAAGATCCAAGGTTTAAATCTCATCCCACAGAAGCATTTGTGCCTTAACATCTTTATGATTTTTTTTCCCATCCCTATGGCAGTACTGAATAAACAGTTTCACAACTGTAGGCCACAATCAGTTCCACATCTTCCTGATTCCTCTGTAACAACTTCCCTGCCAGTCAATGTTAAATGACCTATATACTTTGGTCAGTGACAGTCATATTTTACCAAGGGGCATATAAGAAATTCCACCCAAATTTTCCATATTTTGTGACACATGTGGATGAAATTTGGTATAGAAAACCCCTACACAATACCAACAACAAAAGTGAGTTTTGTGAAAATCAATGCAGTGCAAGCCTTTTTTCACTTATGGGCATAAATGAAATTTTAACTGTATTTTCTACATTATTCATCTGATTTGGTTGAAATTTGGTATAAGAGATGTCCACAACAACTTAAAAAGTGTGTGTTTTGTGAATATTGGTACAGTGAAAGCCTCAATTTTATTGGGGTGTAAATTAATTTCTGTCTATACTTCCCATATTTAATATCCAATCTGGGTAAAATTTGATATCAAGAGATTTGCACATAATGCTGTTGAGAATTTGGGAGTTTTATAAGAAGTGTTGCAAACAGAAGGCCACACTTTACTTATGGGCATCAACAGAATGACATTCATGCATGTTCCATGACACCATATAAAATTCTGGAATTCTGGAAGTAATGAACATGCCAGTGAAGTCCATGTGCTACATCACAGACTACACTATTTACAACCTTGTTGTTACATGATGTAACGTAGCATTTTCAGTCTCTGAAAACACACTGTCAGATACCATCAAAATATCACATCTGTTATTTAAAGAAAAATCAGGAAATGCCTTTACTTACTACTCGGTGAATTTGAAAATCTAAATTCTGGCAAACAGGAAATGGTGTAGCTAACAGAACAGTTATGAAATGGTTAAACACTAGCATATCTCAAGATGTTACCGAAAAACAAAAACAAGAAAGTGAGGTATTTTTTAAAAATTATCTTTACAAGCAAACTGCAATTATATCACCAGGAATCTTTACCTCGTTAACAAGATACACAAGTCTCATACTTTTTGAAGTATTCTTAACACGGGCGATACTTCTGCAAGGCTGATGTGCAGCAGAATAATTATCATGCACCAAAATCACAACCATGGAAATACTCCTAAAAATAACAATTAAAAACTCAATATCACACAAATAACAATCACCAGTTTGCCATTACTGGTTAGTTACGCATTCTCCCTCTAGGTGGGAATTCTGTACCTTTGTGTCAAATAACTGAGGTCCTATCACAATTAATTTTACTGTATAATTCACACAAGCAGGTAATCTGTCCAGAATGCAAGAGTAAATATTCAGCAGCTTGCCATTTTATAAGTTTGTCTGCAATCTTCAATTTTCTTCTACTTATGCTTATGGAATTTTAATTAAGGACAACAGCCTCAGCAATATGACACAATTTACAGACATTGTGCATTACCTTTGGCAATTATAACAACAAAAATTGAAGTTTGTAGAATAAAATGAGCATTGTAACAAAATATTTCACACATAAACTCTACTAAATTTTAGAACATAAAACAAATCTATAATTCATATACAGAAACTGAAGAAATGACTACATATTCTCCAAACTGTCATGTCCAAAATAAACAAGAAATGTTACTGTCACACTACAATGTATGCAAAGTTCATAACAATTTTAAAAACAACAGCATATAAAAAGGAATAATGTACATGCTTATTTCACATTCATCCACACTGGTCATACCTACGAAGTCATAAACACACACACACACACACACAAACACACTACAATGTCGACTTTTTCTTACGATATCTTGATTATTCAACAACAAGAATATGTGTGTCTGAGGAATATGTCAAAGGGAATAAGCTGGTAATTTTTAATCTCTTGGCTGAACAAAATACAGCAAATTCATGGCACATAAGCCTGACTTAGTTTCATAATTATACCACATCTCATGCAATTTACAGACAAAGAACACGAAGTGCCCACACATTTTGGATTATGTAAAATGTATCCTAATATCAGGCCACAATATCCTGACTATACAAATCATATATACAAATATAAAATACAGACTGGCATATGAAAAAATAGGCCTGCCCCAGTTTTAGCAGCAGCTACTGCAGTCACATGATCACAGTAGTCCCATGGTCAACTGGAATGCCCAGGGGCTATTATTCTTTAATAACAACAAAATAACTTTTCCAGCATAATGTAACATTTCTTCTTTTATTACAAATAAAACTCTTATTACCACTGACACTAAGACTCAGCTACTTTTTCGTGTGCCACCCTGTATCTGATTCATATACATGCCTCTGTTCCAGTTAGCTCCTATGACCACACTTTCTTCTAAACCCCTTGTGTTTGCAGGTGCTAAAAACTCTGAAGAATTAAAGAATATGTTCACCTATCCAAGTGTCAGGCTAGTGAAATAATTGTCTACACAATGTAAATAATGTCACATTTGCTGCAGCAGGGCTGCTCAACATTTTAAGTGGTGTGGGCAACTTTGGCAAATTTAATCAGCATGCAGGCAACATGGAATTCAGCATACAAATGACATATACATACAATTATATGCATAATTTTACTGTCTATTCTGACGTAAATTGTGTGCAATAAAAAATATACTGAAAATGATAGAAAAAATGTATAAAATCACACTTCATAAAGTAGGCAAGAGTATCGACATTCTTAGCACATTTTTACAAAATGAATCAGTAATGTAATGTCTGTCTCCATAAATAAACAGCTTGTAAGTTTTCAAAATTACTTCAGTGTATCTCAGCTTTTCCAGTAGAAGGGTTGAGACATTTTTTCATTTGAAATACAGCCACTGGCAAAATGCTGCCTGCAAGCTACAGGTTCAGCAGGCCTGGTCTGCAGTAATAACACTATATAATAATATACAATACCAACAGCACAGAAATAATTTCCCATCATGCTACAGAGTAGTGGTTACTACAAGTCAGTTGATTCATTTCCAACTGGCTCTCAATATTGCAACAACTTTAAAACACGAAATTCTGCTCAGGTAGGTTCTGAACAAGAATCATGTGTCAAGGCATGCAATCTTGCAGCTGAATTGCAGATACTGTGGCAGTTTTGACTTCATAAGCTGCCTTAAGGCAGGACACTAAACCCACAATTAAATGAGGATTAGCTGCTAATAATTCATTCATGAATCACAGTGCAGATCTGCCATGACTATGTTTATCTCCACAACTAAACTGAAATGGGCCTTGGATGGAAAAAAAATTTTGACTTCCATTTTGCTTCATGCACCACATGTTTTAAGTAACCAGAATGTATAAAATAAAGCTGCATGTTATATCAAATACCATATCAAGAATCATAAAATATCTTTGGAAAATATCTGAAGCTGGAAAACCTGTGACTGGAAAATTAATTCAACAACTTGAAAACATTTTACAGTTCTTTAGGAATTGTATTCTACATGAGATGTCCTCAAACACAAACACGTCCTGAAACATCACTGGTATTATCTTCCAAAAAACACATACACTAACAATGCAAGCAAGAATATTAGTTTCTCAGAACCCTGCAGTGCACTACCTATCCTGATGATTAAAATTTGAAATGACACAATTTCCTTACAGTTTTTACTCACATTAAAGTATTTTTGGCTTTTGCATGGGAAAACTGAATTACATTACTGGTAAGCAATCCAAAAATAAATTCGAAAAAGTAAGATTTTCATGCCATATACTGGTGAAAACTTTAAAAATAAGTGTTACATTATCATATAAAGCAGTGTCAAACAATGGGATGGGGCTCACTGTAACACACAACATGTGTGGGCCACACTACAATATTTTGACAGTGGCTGTGGCTATGTGATGTAAGAATGGCACTGCAAGTTAATTTCCATATACATTCCAAGCAAATAAAGTCAGTAATGTATCCATAATGCAATCTCATCAAGATGAGCACAGTGACACTGTACATTTCTACACATGATTGAGAACTACTGAATGGGCAGCTGCAAGAGCCCAAAAGCCAGTCTGGTTGATGTGAATCACAGAAAAATCTTTTGCACCCACTTGGAACATAATGATTCACTGATTGTACAGCCTGTGGCCTAGTCACTATACAACCTACCCATTTTAAAATATTAGCTTAAAGACTAAGTGTTACACCATTGACTACTTTAAGTTCTTAATTACTCAACACAAATTAGACCCCTAGTCTTTATCAACATCTTTCACAGGTGTGTCTCAGATAACATTTCTTGCCACATATCTGACCTCACACTTTTTCATATTATCAGTATTGTTCCTGACCATCAAGTTGGTATACATGACGTACCATGTGGAAATGTAAAAACACCTCAACAGAAAAGGAAATCGCCAAGAAATTCATCCTACAGTACATTTTAATGTAATGAATGCATTCAAACACTATAGGCACTCATCTCTCTTCCACACAAAACATACATGTATATAAAATGTACATAATGCAAAGCCAAAGCAGTTGTGGTGATGCACTACAGCACGATACGCAACAAATCACCATCACCTCAGCCTTGCATTACATTTCTACATGTTCAATAAGCAAGGCAATCACATGCATTGAAATATACAAAACTCTACCAACTTGTAACCTAAATATACCTTTTAACAAACTTCCATACAAAAATTTATGTTCACAGCTATTGCCCATAAACACGCAAACCATGTTATGTATTTTGAGCTACAAAAATTGATACATGCTAAAAGTTATCTAGACAAATAAGCTACCATAACTGATTTAACTATTACACAATGGTGCAGTTCACAAATATTGCAATAAACACCATTAACATAAATCGATGCTCTTCCAAAGCACAGTGATATATCAGTTTTACATATAGGCACTGGACACATATGTGTTTTAACAATCATGAAACAGAGTGCATCATGCTCTGCTTGCTATGTGTCATCAGAACACATTGTTATGTTTTTATTATTATTGTACTGCAGTGACAACTCTGTTTATTTTTGAGCTATGCAAGCAGACTCACATTAATTCACCTATATTTTGAGAATATTAAATTTAAGCTTCTTTCTTTAAAAAAAAAACAGTGATCAAATTCCCTGATTTTGTTATTTGTCACATCCTACCATTAAAAAAACTTGCAAAATGTATTAGGCACACTCAGAATTTGCCATCCTACAACATAACTACCATACAACAATAGCTCAACCTCAAATGTAACTGAATAGGTAAGTCTGATGCACATTTTGAACCACTGTGTGTGTGCTGTGCATAATACAGCCTGAACATTACAGAATTACCAAGATAAAAGTCATGTCTGTAACCACTCTCGACATTCGTGTACCATCATCAACTTCATCACTGAGCCAGTAGCCTTCCAGAGGCACCACAATTACGCACACTTGCCAACTACTAAACATAAAGGGTCATTAGTTTATATGACCCCAACTGCTAGTCATGCCTGTTGGGCTGCTTACCATATTCACCCCAGTCCCCTCACCAACTTACTCCCACACTCATTACTGCAGAGAAGCTGTCAGGTCTGTACACATCATATGTAGTCCTATTAAGCCTTCATGTGTTTTTGAATTATACAACAAATACAGTTCCTACACTAAGTGTTATCAGGAATTCAGAAAAGTTTCCTGATGTGCCTGTTCCAAATAAGAAAACCGTCACAAATATGTGAAAAGGTTTTGGATAACAGGTTCCATTCTAGACAGTACAAGAACATGCAGAAGATACATGTTAAGTGAGAAACAATTGGATTACAGAAATCTTGGAATGATACATCTACATGCAAATCACTTGTTCAGTTGGACAACAAAAATGAGCATGTCTGCACCTTCGGTACAATATGAACAAAACTGCTGTACCTGCATCCACATTAGACAAGGTTGGTTCACATACTCTACAACACAGACACTACGTATTTTGTGAACGGTAAATTTGCAGGGAGCAAACTGGAGAAAAATACACATTGGACACTACTTATTTTACTGATAAAGCTTAGTCTGAATGTGACTTCTCAAAGAATGAATGAAAGAAAGAAAAAAAAGAAGGAACAAAAGAAAGAAAAGAAATAGAAAGACAATAAAAAAAACACTCTTCTACAAAAAATTACACATAATCCACTAAGTGCTATTAAATTCTGTTAATCTTGGTGTGTGTAAAGATACAGGTACAACTAGGATTATTTGGCCCATTTTGTTTTCTGTGACAAAAACTTCCCAGTGATGAATAACATATATACTCTACAAACACCTGTTTGTAGTGTCTTAAATTGCACCAGCAGAACTGAAACGTGCAATCAACAATGTGTTTGTTATGCGTGGCATTTCTCTGTGCTGTGATGGAAAAGATTTTCTGTACCTTTAATATGGCAAGTAAAAATATTAACTGTTACACATTGAACTAAAATGTGTGGACCCCAGTTCAACAGCACACTGGTGCACAGACAGTCACTGCACTACCTGCCATCTTAACCAAAGGTCTGACCATAGAGTGATGCACTGGGCCATTTCAAATTTGCTAGACTATAATAAAATGCCCTTTTAAAGCTTAATACAACTAGATAAAAATAAGAAATGTACAGGAAATAATCTGAGTACATGGGTTACATGAAGATGATGACAAATGTCTAGAACGCTGGAATGTTTAAAATAATGTAACACTTGTCATTAAAAACTGAGTCTAAAAGTAAAGAAATGATTACAGTCACAAAGATAAACAAGAAATATTTGCAGAATAAAAATAATATAAAAATCAGACAAACAGCAATAATTTCTCAAGAAATTCAGAAGAAAAGTGCAGAATTTAAGCAATACTAATTTGGACACGTCCAGTTTCACTCATAGCGGAAAGCAAGATGTCAGTAAGAATGTATCATCATACATGTACAGTCAGCAACTGAAATTATGAAGTTTCAGCACTACAGTAATTGTGGCATGCTGTACACATGACTGTAAAATTTTCTTAAAATAATAACACAACTGAAGTCAAGAATCATTACAACATATAAAAAAGGTGAAGTGATCCCATTACAGGCCCGCTGTGGCCCAGAGGGTGGGTAGAGGTATAGCTCTACTCTTCCATGACCGCAGCACTAGAAGGGGGTGAGTGGTCAGCAGCAGGCCCCGGCCGCACTTTACCCCCGGGAAAGACCCAGTACCCATTGTACAGGAGGCTGGGTGGGCCCCAGGGCCGGTCTGAACTGGCGGAAAATATCGTCCCTAACAATATTCGATCCTGGACCATCCAGCCTGTAGTCAGTCGCTATACCGATTGAGCTACCCAGCCCACCATTACAACATATTATTTCATTATAAATATCAACAAAGCCAACTGCAAATAGTGGCCATGACGTAACTAAGGCAGTTTGCCACTGGCCTCTCACCACCGAGGTTGGGGTTCAATCCCAGGCCAGTCAATGCAAGACTTGCAGTGCATAATATGGCATTGGGACAGGTTTTCCTCCAAGTACTTCAGTTTTTCTGCACCAATATCACTCCATCACTGTTTTATACTCATTCATTCATCTATCACCAACACTACAGAGCTTTAGCAGTTGAAAGGGTCATTAAACAGAATAGTTACATAAAACTACAGGTGACATGTATGCATACAATAATACCAAGATTCAACCAATGAGACAGCATTTTAAACTGAAGACAACAAAATATTCTATCTTATTACAATAGAAGCTGTTCTACTGTGCATAAGAAATTTAAAACTGCAACAACTTTATCAAACAACACTAAACAACAATCTACTCAGGGAAAACATGATTCTCAAACTATCACAAGTTTTACTTTCCAAGTGGATTGAAATTCTGATAATGCAACATCCATGTACTTCAGTGTTTTTTGTATGTATATGTATACAGGGTGTTTCACGACTTTAGGGCATAACTACAGGAGGTGATTTCCTAGGTCTTTGTGATCAAAAAAGTTCATATAAACATGTGTCCGATTTTGGACGGTTACGGAGTTATGACCGT
>Ga0123352_10005326_pt1 | contig 19325 bp, 15 predicted proteins | sample TergutLab28metaG_FD_89700 | JGI IMG/M metagenome (GOLD analysis project Ga0123352, IMG submission 89700) | Labiotermes labralis P1 segment gut microbial communities from Petit-Saut dam, French Guiana - Lab288 P1 | ecosystem: Host-associated > Arthropoda: Insects > Digestive system > Gut ... | reverse complement strand
CCGTACCAAAAAAAAAAAAAAAGACACCCACTCAGTACAGAAATCTTGGGCAACTGACCGTTTGTAATGTGAATGCAATTAACAACCTCATCTGTTTAATGATTTACATTCTTAAGCACAGAGCGCAGCACCTCCTGGTATGAAATAAGCCTCTCCATAATATGCGACTTCCCCCTAACCGGTGGACCAACGGAAAGCTGATACACATATACATAGTAGTTTTTTATGTTTGTGTACTGAACATGTTAATATTTACGGTTGAGTTATCCGGAGACAGTGAAGTGGAGAATGGAACTGCTATGTCAAAAGTTGTTGGATGTGAGTGAGGGATTGACATACGCAAATATATTAAACTGTAGAAATTAATGCACAGGGGACTGAATACAGTGACAAGGTGTTACACAGTGAGCAGTTCGACAAACAGTCTAACAAGAATTGGAATGAAGTAGGTAAGGGTAAATACAGGTAACTTGGGCTGGTATTGTTGGGTTTATAGACCTCCTTCACCCCTCAGCACTGCGAAAAGAATATAGCGCTTTGAAGACTTCTCCTGAGGATGGATCCTCAGGTGAAGTCGTTGGGAGGTAGCCACCGAGGTCCAACTTCCGAATCTGTGAGTTCTTTCCAGGAAAACAGATGGTAAACAAAATCCAGAAAGCACAAAATCCTAAGCGCTGCATTCACCGTCAGAGTGCTTCGGCAATGAAGTATTCAGACGACGCGTTAAAGAATTTGTCACAAACTGTACTAAAACAGGCCTACAGCTGTTATTACACACACGGGAAGGCGACTTTAATAATTCCATTGCAACAGCTTTTCCGACTGTCACGAGAGATATGCTTCTGATGGGCACACACACACACATATAATCAGCAGTTTCACACCTACTGAGATAATTTATTGGATGAAAAGTTGTAGATTCCTAAAAACGGATGAACGTATCCGATTTATTCACTCAAATACGTCAAAGAAGAATTTAAATACCGCCAAAAACAAACAGTTTACAAATACATCGTCGTGTTTGACTGTATTTACAGGTCATTCCTTCTTTGTTGCAAGTACCACAACGGGATGATAAAGCTCCTGATGTACACGCCCACACAGCATGTTCCCCACAAGAACTGCTATGCCCGTTTATCAACAATTAAATTGTTATGATCATTTTAACGTACGTGCATGGTGGTAACACGGCTGTAACTGAAACATTTTCAATGCATATATTCTATCACGCTTTCCAAATAATAAAAAAGTTATGCGTCAGATAACATGACAAGAGAAAGACATCCATTAACCTACTGTACATGGGTCCGATAACACCACAAAACAAAGGAAAACTACAGGTCGAACATCATAAAGTAAATTTGTCGAATTTTTTAAATTGTTACAGAATCAATTACATTAGTTTATTTAGTTATGTTATACACAACAGAAGAAAAATACAGTAGTGATTAGACAGTATCAAAGAATATTAACTTTTAGTTATGTTACCCTGTTTGCGGTTCAAAATGACTTCCACCATTCTGTACGCGCAATTCTGTGCATCTCAAAGAGAATTACGAGGGAGTAGCGTAAAGTTATTTCATAAGGAATGAAAATGTACTGTATCTTGAAACACGAAAACGGTTGATAATGGGGTATATGCTAATACAGCATTCCTCTCTTGCTCAAAATGTCTTAAGCAATAACATCTTGAAGTCTGGCTCGTCTTATGCGAGTCAGCCTGTGTATAAAAGGGCTGGTGACAATCGGACCTGCAAAAGAAACGGGGGTCGAAGAGATAAAAGGTGGAAACCAAAACCTATGTAGACGGAACAAACGTGGTTGAAATGGTGTTACTGAAAATAAGCGATGGGCTGTGGGCTGTGGGCTGTGGGCTATTATTGGCAGCATTGGACCTAAAGATTGTCCGACCGCATTCTGACTGTAATAAAACTAAAGTGACTGCACTTCAGTACAGCAGATCTGCTTCAACTCTAGGGTTAAGCTGTAAGAATTACAACAACCTGAACACCTTACCTCAAAACGCAAAGTTCACAAAAACAATACACACACATCATTCTGCCAAAGTGACATTCTTTATTCAACAGACTCCCTGCGCTCCAGACAAACGCTGCAGCTGACAGCACAAATCACAACGCCACCAGTAAAGCTGCCATTGTTCATTATTCCCCGAAGAATTATATTTTCGCAGTATTCCCTTTAGCCCGAATCTACCCTATTGATGCTGAACCGAAGTAAAAACTGTAATAAGAAAAACAAACAGTTCCTTACGTCAGCAACACTAAATCAATGCGCTTTTATTAACGTGATGAAGAGAAACGAATCAGCGCAGCACTCCGTGTCTTCTGCCGTTCCGTTCAACATTTTATTAAAATAAACTTCGTGCTATTAAGTTGTACTACAAATCTGTGAAAAGATAACACATGTCTGAAATATTGCTAAAGAAATTACATGCCCACTACACAAAGAACGTATGTGGAGAGTACTGATTTAAAGAATTCCCAAGACGAAGAAGCGTGGAGGTGGGATCAGATGTTTCTGACAGTCTGTCTCTCTCTTTATCATTTCAGAAACACCATGGGTTGAATCCATTTAACACATTCAACTTACATTTACCATAAAACATAAACAGCACGCCAACCCAACCTTATTATCCTTACACGGATGCTGTAATGTAGCAACGGCACTCTACCGAACCACTTTTATAGTACTTCTGCGGAATATCGAATGTTTGAACTAGTGTGAGGTGTTACGTCATTCTACTGTACACCCACGAAGTCCAGAGATGTCGAAGGAAAGGTATGTGGATATGGGGACCGTATTTTTCAGATCTGAACCAGTAAAATCTATTATAAAAAGCCGGTGCTACTGATTTCTTTGTACACAGTTTCAGTGTAACTCTTGCTTTATATACCAACTGAAATTATGTTTTGGCGTGTGAAATTCTAAGACATTCCGAAAGCCATGACAGCCTTGGTAAAACATTTGTATTATCTAAGTTATGGATTCTTGTTGAAAGTATCCCGCATGCTATGGACAAGAAATGCGTCTCTTGCCCCTGCCGATGTCAAGGTGTAAAACAAAAGAAGTGCCACATGTTCCGAAACTCCTACAATCCGAGCACAAGGCGTGCTGAACCGCTGACCTAAACCACTGCCTTTGTTTTTGTCTGCTTTCAAGGCGATATGCGTCTTTCAAACGAATTCATTCGACTTGAGCTAAGGGTGTGTTCACATTGTATATAGCTGGCAAAGCATGAATCTACTCTTTCTGCCCCAGTGCTAAGATTAATCCAGCTATTATTGTACGTTGAATATCCTGCCAAATTGAATTGGAGGTGCAGGAAGGCGGGTGAATTCTGCATGAAAATTTTGCTACATTTGTCCCTTTAAAGCCAAGTGTTTACCATATGGACTATATGTATCCAAAGATTTAACATTCACGAATTGTACGTTCTGTCCACACAGTGTGTGTATGTATGTTTTTTGTGTGGATCTCAGAACAAACAGCGATTATTTCCCTCTACAGCTTAAATTGTTCGGTTTTTTGTAACTGAGACGGTGTGTTTACTGCGAGGTATGACCTATCTCTTTATAAGTAAAAGAGATTACGTTTCGTCTTTAAAGGGGGAACACACTGTTACAAGCAGAACTCTCAATCCCACTTCCATACCAAACACAATCAAAGCATTGCATTTGTCTTAGTTTTATTAACATTATTTTATTTCATATTTGTGAAGGACTTACTAATAATCGTAAGGATTCCAGTTTTCCAGGATGTCAAGCTGAGTTTTGTGGGACATGGTTTCAAACTGTTTGAAGTATCCTAATGCCTTCAGCTTCAGGATCAAGCGCTCTAAGAGAAATATTGTATGGTTCTGAAGGCGAAAACAACACTCTCCGTTTTTAAAAGTCAGGAAACACTCAGCCACTGATATATCGTCGCAAGTCAGAACACTGAAACACGTATACTATTATGGGAATCCCAAATCTTCTAATTTATCGCTTGAGGACATATTCCTTCTATGTTATTTTGGCGAATATAAACACAACACTTCGCGCCGTCGCCAATCTTCCAACTGTTCAGTTCTACAGAACACTAAGAGTAGTAATAATGTAGGTTGGGCAACCCCACCACCGCCCCTATGAAGTCACGGATCACGTGACTAACCCTTTGATACCCGGGAGTAGGTTAATGGCCCCTAATTAATATACAAATTATCTAATTGATATTCAACCGGCCTTGACCGATAAGCAAATTAATTATTTACCACAGATCTTGATTGATATGCAATTGATCTAATTATTATGCAAATTACTTTTCTCCCAGACAGCTTGCTGCCTCAAACCTTTTGTTTTGGCTCCCAGACTGCCTTACAACTATTCGGCCGCCATCTTGGTTGGGTGTCACCTTTCAATATGGCGGACGCGCGCAATTTTTAAATTATAACTTAACTTTCAAGTCCGCCATTTTAAAACTTATTATTGCTAAATTTCAAACTCTTTTTGAGGTAAGGAAAAGGATTTTTCCACCCTCGGATAGCTTACGGCGATCCCACCCTAGCTATATACATGTTATAGTAATAAGGATAATAAATAAATAAAGACAAAATTTACTATTAAAATATACACAAAATTATTGGTTATTTATTAATACAATTGTTGTAATACAGTTAAATTAGCTAGGAAGTATGGGACAATGTTTGTAGAACGGGTGTATGAGTTTACGTTTTCAAAATAGAATGTAGCGGTGCACTTAGCCTAGACAAGATTTGTTTTCAGGTAGGTAGATAGGTAGGTACGAGACGGCATTGAAAGCCTGAGACGAACTACCAGACAGAGGGACGCAAGCAGACAGCGTACGAAATACTGTTGTTTCTAAATGCGTAAGCTTAACACACGATATTTTTGCGTAAAAAGTTTCAACACATGTAATTATTACTACGTTTTTTATGAGTTTGTTTTGGGGTAGAATGCAAATAAACTCAATTTAATAACACACAATTACATTAAAACACGCGCTAAAACAATTACGCGCTAATAAAACATTATATAATAACACAGCGTATAATAATTTACTACTGATAATTTTGCACGCCTTAGCAAGTTATAGCTAGTTTGCTGAGGGGCAATATGTAAATTTACCTAAATTATTCACACACAATTACATTAAGTACGCGCTAATACAATTTACGCGCAAATAAAACCGCTACACAAAGCACTGCGTATAATTATTTACTACTAATAATTTTGTACCGGTTAACATCGCATAGCAAGTTAGTTTTTAGCGTATAATTACATTGAAACGTGCGGTGAAATAATTTACGCGATTATAAAAACAGAATATAACACTGTGTATAATTTCTTGTTACTAATAATATAGTAGATTTAAAATTATAACAGGTTTGTTTTAGCGTACAATTACATTAAAACACACTGTGATAATTTAAGTACGCGATAATGCAATTTACGCGCCTATGAAAACACTGCGTACGATTATTTGCTTAAAGACTACTTGAAACTGAGTTTGTACGGCTTACGCGAAATGCATTTGTATACAAAGACAATATAAAATGAATTTGCTGAGGTTACGGACTACAGAAACTGAAATACAAAAACGATTGCGAGTGCTTGTTATGAAAGCAGGACAGGAGGAATAGATCGAGCTAGACATACAGGCGCTTAGCACATTACAGAGCGAGACCGGATGAACAGGTAGCTAGCCTTGCCATCGGGCATAGTTCGCGACTGCAAGCGAGGGACAGCTAGCAGGAATCCCGAGCCACGTTACCTGTTTGCTTACTAGAGAAAAGTATACAGTGTAAAAACAAAACAAAAATTACGCGACTGAAAACAAGTTAACATTGACGAGACACGCAAGAAAAGACACAGGCAGTTGAATAGCAACTTTAACTGAGGCATTTGCAGTCCGGATGCTAGCGAGACAGGCAGGGACCAAGGCATGTGATGCTCCTTACCGGGCGGTAGTAAAGATTTCTTTAGCGCTGGAGAGAAAACATTGCCTTAGGCGGCCGGGAGGATAAGAACAGCAAAGGAACGCTACCTGTCGTTGTTTCCTTAACTATTTGGCAGACCTGTTTAGGGACAAGCCAGTATCACTCCCTACTGAAGACTGAACAAGTCCTCAGTGTGCAGAGTCAGTGGCACCTGAACATCCGATATTTTTGCGAATACGGAGGGGACCGGTTAATGCTTGTACAAACACACTGATTTACCACATTTAACACTCACTGTAGAATAAAGAAAACAGCACTTAGAGCCTTCCAGCTTTGTCTAAAGCAAATTGTGTCCCTTTTATATGTTTTAAATAAATTATTCTTTGTGCCAATTTCGCATGTTGGTGCCATGGAGATTCCATTTAATCCCAGTCGCGAAGTGTCAGGTCGCTGTGGAAACACGAAATAAGATCGTTGTTTCCTGTAACAGAGAACAATTCTTTTACAATATTCTGGTATTTTTTTAAGAATTCTTTTTTACCTGTATTAACACCCTTATGTTAAAAGTGCTTACCGGTATGGAAGAACCCAGCGTCGCTCAGGGTCTTAGCAGACTGTTTAGTGGAGGGAAGCGACGTATAAAAGAATGTATTCGAGCTTTGCCTCTGGCGAATTGGAGGTACAGTGGGCTGTCACTTTGGGTAGAGTTGTGTTGCCTTAACACGTGTTTAAAATATTTTAGGACTTGTAGCTGTAAAAGAACATTGAAAATTAGTGTGGGGTTATAAAACACGCACACACATAACAAAAGAATAGACACAAATAATAGTACCTCTTTCATTCTGGACACAAAATGTGTCTGAACTCGAAATGAGGCCCACACACGTCATTGCTTCGGCTAGGCTGTTGAGATGTTGTTTCAGGCAGGTCGCCCGAACCAATAGGGATGTTGCCGACAAAGAGGCCCTTAATGAACCTACAAGACCGATTCCAGGGCAGGTAGTCCTTGAATGGGTCGTCTCCTTCTTGCCAGTGACCTAATTATACTCCACAAAATGCAGACCAAACTACATCACTCCAGTTTCTGTAATAAAATCCGACCGCTGCTAAATGATTCTTATCCATGAAGGCCACCTGCAATTTTTCAAATATCTGACGACGATCTGCTTCACTCCTCATATTTAAGTGCTATAGGTCTCTGTTGATAAACTGTTGCAGCGACGGAGGTGGCGGTGGTGGTGGGTTATGAACCAGCCCAACAGAAGAATTAATGTACGAACACATGACTGGAGACCGCGAGTGATACTATCACGGCTTCAAGTGTGTGTGTGGCCTTAAATATAACTAAACGTTTCTCCCCTTCCCAATAAACGTCCGGTGCTAAAGGGTTATGACTCACGCTTTGAAGATAGCGATAGGCAGTAATCCACTAGAAAACAAAAAGTTACATCCGAGAACACGTGCGTTTATGACCAATGGTTAAACAGGTCGTAACATGTATAGGGGACTCAGTATAAATTAGGGGGTTCGAGATAGACCGGGATATTCTGCTTATTGCTTCTGTGACTAGAAGTAACCGCGAGTAGAGGCCTGCGTTAACCTGCTACAGCGATTACCAACTTACAACACAGCTACAACTAAAGTATACTGTAATAGTTACAGCTGCAGCGAATACCAACCGCTACCAGCAACACAGCTACAACTGTCGACATATACACGTGCAGCAGGAATTATAATTGTGCCTACTTACCATAGCTACAATTGCTGACATATATGTGCAACAACTGCATTCCAGTAAGTGGTATAGCTTCGAATAAAAAAATAATAAATATAAGGAAGTGTTCTTGAATAGAGAGAGAGCTATCCCGACTACTCACATTCCCTATGACAGCAAGGAGGAGCCTGAGACGGAGGCAGCATCCTCTAGCAGAAACAGTACTATGTAGGGAACAAAAGAAAAGCAACTCTCTTTATTTTGGATGAGACTACAAAATCATTTCCAAAATTTAACAAGAACGGGCGTAGTTAGCTGATCAAGTTTAGACCCGCTGGTGAAGATCAAGAACCGACGGTTTATTTAAAGGAATGAATTACCGCGTTAACTAATTACTTAGTTTATGTTTGCGTGATAGAGATTTGGTGGAACTAAGAATTCGGAACACTGAGAATGTCCAGGTTTAATGTGATGGGCATTAGTTGCCGGCGACGTGACCATCTGAAGCGTGATGTGGTCTGGGGCGAGGAATTATTGTGTATGATGATTTAAGCCTTGATAAGGTCATTTTCAGTGGAAATTTATTTTCGAGCATGAAATTATAACTCCTGTATGATTTGGACCCTAAGGCTGCAATGGCAAAGAGTTACATATATAACGCGTATGACACATTTTACGACTTTACACACAAGTGACAACGCCTGCTCCTTGCGTACAGCTACATCGTCACGTACAAAAGATCAGCGAAAATATTGCGGAACATGCAGCAGGTGTTTTCGCAGTGAGGAATTTTTTCAGAATCTTTTGACCCTCAACATGAAAGGCAAGCCAGTCTGTCAGTGGAGACAGGTAAATCGAAATTGTAGTTTTACAGTAACTGGCGATTCTAGACAAAAATGCTTCAAGAGACTTTGCAAGTATTGTAATAAAAAGCAACAATCCGGCCATTTTTACAATGTGGCTCCACTGAAGCCTAGTAAGCTGACAAACTGGTTCTGTATATTTTCTTTGATACGGAGTGCACACACGACCTTCAAAAGCATGGCGGGTCGATTGAGTTTATTTCGAAACACATATGTGCTCAGCAGATGTGTTCATAATGTCAAGCGGTGAATGACTTGAGTGCCGAATGTACAGTGTGGTAAGCGTACCCACATGTTTTGGACAGAAGACCCCTAGGTCCATTTATTTCTCTGGCGTTCCAACCATTCGCGGAAAAATTTTGGTCATATAATATAGCTCTCGTGGATACAACGCACAGTTGATGCTAAGAACGTTTCTGGAACTGAGATGGACATCCGAATTGATAAAGTACGGTACGAAAATTTCTAGCTTGATTGTTAAGAATCTGCTCTTTATTGATTCTCTGCATTTTCTGCCTAAGGGTCTAAACAGCGTGCCCAAATCGTTTCACCTCACATGCAAGAAGGGATATTACACGCAATTGTTTAATAGGTCAATAATTTGGAATATGTGGGCCCTTGTACTGAACACAGAATCTATGGGGCAGACTTAATGTCAAGCGATGAGCGAGCCTAATTTTGGAATGGTACTTATAGCAAAAAGAACATTTTCTCCAATAAGCAAGAGTTCTTGGCATACTCTGAGGACGATGTCATGTACAGAGGCAAGCATGTTGTGTATTAAAGAATTTGTTTTTGAATTTGGTCAATATGGACCACTTCGGCAAGCTATCACAATATCGTCCATTTTCAACAAGCTGTTCCGGACGATGTTCCTGGAACCTGACACTGTTGGTATTATCACAGAGCGTGGTACAGAATGGGAGACCGCCAGTGTGTTGAGACCCTTCAATGGCTGGCGTATGTCGATCTGACGAGGAACAATGTTATCATGCTGGAAATCGAAGGGAGGTTCATTTTCATGGTGTGACAAATGTGAAACTCGAAAGCACTGTGCAGAGAACAATGAAGTCTGAGTACCTTGTGTGCTTTTGGTGTGGGTATCGATGTGTGCCCAATCGAAATAAGCCCATCGGCAACACTGAAGGAACTCTGCTGAGCCGGTATGAGGAGACTCAAGCGAGGTTGGAAAAAAATTGAAAACGCTGATTATAAGGTTATTCCGATCTGACAATCCTGACCTCAAAAATGAACCGTCTTCGCACCCATTTGTAAAGTATTCTCCAATAAATATTCGAGATACATTGTACGGGGTAGAAACTATGCCACGAAAACCTGCTAGTCAAGCAGGGGCAAGAAAACAATTATGTGGATGTTATCAGTCTGTACCCCTAGGTTTGTAAATACGGCAATTTATTTGTGGGTTTCCCGAAAGTGTACGTGGGTGCAGACTATCCCCCTGACTGTTTGGATAGGGAGGGGTTAAAGAATGTATCGTTCAAACTCCCAGGAAAATGTACCATTCCATCCTTCCGTATAAAAGCAACTCTAGACTGAAGTTCCCGTTGTGTTCGTCTTGTCCCGACAAAATGAGCCAAGGCAAGTGTACACACTCTGATGAGGAGCAGTATATAATTGGGACATGGTTGGTGGATTTGGTCCGCAAAGCCATAGAGAAGGGTTATGGTTTGGTGGACGTATTAGAATTTTGGGAATATTCTGTAACGTGCTATGACACAGGCAATAATTCAGGAGATCTTTTTGCTGAGTACGATAATATATTCCTGAAATTGAAACAAGAATCATCTGGCTACCCTTCCTTGGTTCAAAGTGAGGAAGACAAGGACAAATACATCGAGGTCTACCAGCGCGCATAGGGAATTCCTTTAGATATAACATTAATTTCGATAAATGCCTATTCTGCTGAATTGAACGAATTATTTACCAAAGGATCGCACCATCGTAACATTACTGTGTTTCTAATTACACAGTACGTATTCACCAAGGTCCATCGTCACGTGACATTTCTCTAAATAACAAGTATATGGATATGTTTTGGAATCCGAGTGACACAGGCCCAGATTATGCACTTGACTCGCACGTCTACCCAGAAAACATTTCCAGTTTTCATAAAACGTTCCTGGAAGCTTCTAAGAGTAGCATAGTTATTTATTCGTGGATTTAAAAAATCGATTAACGATCAGCTAAGATTTAGAACAAAGATTTTACCAGGGGAAACCATTGAGGTTTTTGCACCTATACAGGGTAATGAACCGGCCAAAGTAACAAATTCACTTTCTCCACACCCTTGCAGACGCGAAACCACAAGCCAGAAGCGAGTTACTTACGTCTTCAGAAGAGAATCTCATAAAAGCTATCGTCGAGTGTGCTACAAATACGCTAAATGGATATCGTAATTTAGCCAAATACGAAAAGAGCAAGCTAAAAAATAAAAGAACCACTTACGAGCGTTGGTAGATCCTACAATCAGTTTCAAGAGTAAAGAGTTCTAAAAGATGGTTTATAGTCCCACTCCTCCCAAGTGATTTGTCAGATAGAATAGCACTGTTTAATAATAATAATTACAATTGAAATTGGCATTGTAACATATGATTCTAGTTCCTTCGGAACTGCGGGAAAATTGTTCTTAGGAACCCCCACCACCACCACCACCACCACCACCACCATCACCAGTTAAAAAGACACGAAAAAATTAACGATTATAGCCATAATAAATTGACCCAACATCATTTACATCAAGATCCATACTTGAAAACCGACAAATAAAAAAGGGAACCCAACCCGATTCCCATTACAGAAACTGATAGTACGAAACCGAGTTTTACAACTAAAGCCAAACGGAAACGTATAACTCATCCAATTCCTCTGTTTAAAACAGAGTCTCAATCAGAAACGGATGCTTTACCTTGCATACAAAGTACATTGACAACGTATTAACACGTAAAGTATCCCATGACCCCACTTTTGGTGTTTACTAAGATGATACTGACGGTTCTTTTAAACTAGGGAGTTCCAGTTTCAAATATAACGATAAAAACGTGTTTGTGGATGGTAAAAGGTAAGGGGTAACACAAGGTCTGTGGGAATTACTATCCCAATTACGACCTGATAAAAACGTGGTCACTCATCAGGACAGATAGGCATATAAACAAATACTCTTGCAGGCTAACGCGCATAGAATGAATTATATTTCTTCAGGCAAGATCACAGCAAACAAAGGTCTTAAATATACACGGTTTATTTCGCAAATGTTCACAAACACAGAGGAAGTGCAGTATGAACCGTTGAATTAATAGTAACGTCCCTGGGTAATGTCTATTACTATCCTTAAGATCCAGCAAGGGTTTGTTCAGTAGCAAAGTTAGTAAAGGTCAGTAAAAGTAATAAAAGTGATGTGGAAGAGTGGTTGTCAGGCCAGAACATGTACACTTTCCACACATCTGTGCGAAAGATTCCCTCGCAATTCTAACACTGTAACAAATATAATGATGTCCGGGAAATTGATCTTGTAGATTTAAGTTCCCCCACAAAATTCAACGATAAGTACAAATACATCTTAAACGTCATAGACAAATTTTCACGGTATGCAAGGAGCGTGCCTCTAAAAGACGAGACTGCTAACTCTATTACATCAGCTTTTAAATCTTTATTTCAAAATACAAAACCAATTAACATACAATCAGACAAGGATACTGAATTTGTTAATGCAACTGTCCAACAGTACCTGAAACGTCAGACAGTAAATGTTCACACGACTCTCAATCCCGACATAAAGGGCACCGTTATCAAGAGTTTTAACAAATCTCTGAAGAAAGGATGCATAAATATTTCACAAAAAGTAACACATACCATTACTTGGAGGTCATAAATAAACTATTAAGAGGTTACAGCACTTCTGTCAATTCCACAATAGGTACGGCTCCAAGCAAAGTAAACTCCTCAAACATTTACTCTTTCTGACAAGAATGCATGGTGTCTGGGCTAAAATACCCCAAGGTCGTGTGAAATTTCAAGTGGGGAATCTTGTAAGGATAACAAATGAAAAGGTAGAGTTTGCCAAGGGGTAAGAACAAAGCTTTTCATCAGAGATATTTCGGGTTGTCAATGTTATAAAGCGCGTGCCCCAACCTGTCAGACTTGCAATATCGTCCCATCGAAGGCCAGTTTTAGAATTACGAGCACGTCAAGGTCACTTTTCACCCCCAAACATTTGAAATAGATAAAATAATGCGCTCTCGTAACAAGGTGGGTATTAAACAATATATTGTCAAGTTGAAAGGATACGAAGAGACATTCGGCTCTTGGGTATACGCTTCCGATATCAAGAAAATGAACTTATTATTTTTATGTAACACCGCCGTCAGACAGTTCAGGTTATTTTCCGTCAAACACATTACCCGACTTTAGAACCAATCTGGTTACACCATTCCAGTTGGAACGTGATAGATGGGAGGTCGGACTAGTCGAGATATCCTAAAACATAAGAAAACGTTTTTTGCACAATACACTTCGTTTAGATTGGGTGGAAATCATATTTCCTGTAAAACACTATGAATCTGTTTTTGATCTTCTCACAAATATACCCCAATATTTCGAACAGTCTATGAACGAAAAGTTTATCCGTATATTTAGCAACTACGTAAGCAAATATAAAGGACAAAGTAAAGGGCTTTTAATTCATGTCGAGGGGAAAATTCCATTGTGGTTAACGAAAATTTAGTATCTTATTTCCCTGCTTGTGTATATAATGGAATTGATGATTTGGTAGAAATAATAATGAGCGCTGCTAATTGCTGTTCTTCCACAGTGAACCTATCCACAAAAGACAATTTTAACATTGATAAGCCTGAACCCGTACACATTTACACGGATATTATCAAACTAAATATGGTTGGAGATTCTTGTGTGCGACTACTTACTTCCTTGCGCTTCCCATCGGACACGGGCTACCGTACATTTGACTACCCATTGTACATGCCAGTGGAAAAGTCTTTATAGAGTCCATTTCGAATCGTCTAGTTATGAAAACTGGTGAAAATGTGTTGTTTGAAGATAGTGATATTGTGTGCCTTGTATTATTACACTTTAAAAGGATGTCCTTAGCGCAATAAATCTCGGTTTGTCTGTTACAATGGATCCATAGACACGGTACTACATAAATCGAAGTTGTGATGGGGAGATTAGTCCTGTTTACAGGGCTAGTTTCAGGGTGCATAGGGGTAACGTTATAGAATCCTTCTACGGAGGGCTCTTCCGTTTTGTTATACCTCTCTTGTATTCAGGGGCAAAGGCTGTAGGAGAAGAAGCCTTAAAACAGCTTACAGTATAATAACAGATATTCTTAATAAGGAACCAGAACAGCCCGTGGGCGATGTTTTAAAAATTCGTTTTAGTGAAGCAAAGGGTAACCTTGAGGAAAAGATTAAAAAGATGTGTGACTTGGGTTTGAAAAAGATGCGAAAGCCAGTAAAGGCTAAGTCTCAGGGCAAACGTAGGAAGGCGAAGGATATTTTCACAGAGGAGAAGATATCATGGAGCGCTTAAAATCGGATCTAGACCTCTTCCTCAAGCGTAGCATACAAACATCTGTCGCAAATAATCACATCGTTACATACAAACCTATTACGCCGGCAAACAACTCTGTACAGCTTGAATTTAATTGCTCGGACCATAGCGATTACTGCATAGATTTAAATTCTGTGCGTCAAAACTGATGGATCGGGTATAGAAAGTGCTGAACCAAACACAGTTGGTTGTGTCAACGATTTGTTGGATTCAATGTTTAGTTCTCTCAGTGTCTTATTAAACGGTAAGCCAACTACTCTTCACGAGACAAACTACCATTAAAAGGCGTACCTTGAGAACCTTCTAAACTACGGTTCTACTGCGTCTAGCACGCATCTAGTCTCAAGTTTCTGGTTCCTCGATTCGCCTGGGGAACTCAAAGGCAACAGTGGTTATGCCAGACGATTAAATTACCACAGCTACTTCAAAATTCTAGAACTATATGGAAGGCTCCATGCTGACTTGTTAAATTCCGATAAATGCTAATTAATTGCGTAGACATGAACATAAAGCTTACACGTGCACCAGAAGCCTTTTATCTTTTGTCCCCTTCAGACGATAACAAAGTGCGTATCACGATTTTAGGCTCTAATATTTTTATCACTCAAGTTGAATTGAAGCCGCATCTTTTTCTTGCTCACGCTAATATTTGGGAATGAAAGACAAATACATCATCCTGTTACACACAGTCAGATTAGAACTTTTACTGCGAGTTCCGGGGCCCAGGATGTCTCTATCGATAATGCATTCCTCGGACCAATTACAGAAATAATTCTTATAGCATTGGATAAAAACAGTGCATTCGTTGGTTCTGCAATTACAAATCCATTCAACTTTCATCATTATAATTTAACAAATCTCGTGTTTGGGCTACCATGGCTTAAGAAACACTATTTTCAAGTGCGTGTATTCGTCACGATGACCGTGCCCACATGATTACCTTAGAAATGCTCACCAAGGGTTTCTACATATCATGCTTTGACCTAACACCAGACAGAGAGGCGGACAACGAGCATTTAATTTTGTCGCGACAGGGAAATGTGCGCATTGAGGCACGGTTCAAAAAACCACTACCAGAACCCGTCACTTGCAGTTTGTATGCTGAATTTCCTGGACACGTCGAAATCGACAAATCTACAAAAGTGACTGTAAATGAATACCATTCAGATCAATTAAGTTTTAACTAAACTTGTAAAGTATTTTCAAGGCGTTTATCCAATTGTTCTTTTACCATCCACACTTATAAAGCCCTCAATAATTGCCATCAACCTCGACAAGCATTATATGCCCGGTTCGCATTGGGTAGCTGTTTGTGTTTCCGACTCTGGGTACGCCGAATATTTTAATTCGTACGCTTTGCCACCCTACAAGTTCGAAATCATGGCATTCCTGCAACGCCACTCAGTCTCTTGTATATTCAACCGTCACAGACTATAGGGATTAAGTTCGAATGTCTGAGTTCATTACTGCTGCATCTACGCCCTCCACAGAGCCAGGGGATAATCCATGTCGTCATTCGTGTACATGTTTGTACCTGCTCGTTATACCAGCAACGATAAAAGGGCAGTGCGCATGTTCCGCGCTGAGTTTCGAAAGCGTCCCTCTCGCGGCCAGTTGGAGCAGGAGCAGCAGCAATCGTGCAAGTCGCAGATATAAATAACGATAAATTAATTCACGGTTATCAATCTGCAATGTCTCTCTTAGTGATTTACTTCACATTCTTAGAAGGGCGAGATGGTGAACTCGTGGTCAAAGAGTTGGCGGCTGTCGACTCCCACAGTAACAGGGTCTCATGATATGTCTTTAAGCGACCGTGCAGCTGGGAGGAGGTACCATCTTTTAACGCCAGAATGAATCAGGCTATTGACCACGGGTGTAATTGGAATGAAGGCGTTCTACTACATTCAGAGCTGGACACTGCTACATCGCGAGGCATCATCTGCCGTTCCAATCTATTGCTTCCGGCCTCACAAAACACAATTTATTAGCGGTCTCATCGATCGTACAGTTATTGATGTCACTCAGCTAGGATGCCCTCCACTCGCCGACATAAGTCTACCGAGCATCAGCTGCACGTTTGCATGTCACAACAAGTCCAGACATTTTTGTGCAATTCGGACGGCCTATTCATTAGCCCAGTGGCTATACTTTTACATTCCTAGTCTGCAGCATGCAAAGTGTCCTACTCAGCTAACATATAATTAATGTTTTCCAGATGACGGGATTGCTTCGCCGTACATTCTTCTTCAACGAGCAGGAGACAAAGTACGTCTCCATCTACCTGAATGAGGCCTTCAAAATACAGGTGAAGATTGGAACTTCTTCAGGCCATGTGGATTTGAATGACATAGAGTGGTTCATTCTGGTGACATTCAAGAATAATATATCAAAGAATGAAGTACACGAACTTGGTGAGCCGCGTCATATCCTCTCAATGTACTGTGGACGGTATACACGCATCACGATTGAGAAAACCCAAGTGTACCTAATCCAAAACGTTTGGTCACAACTGATGGATTTAGCGAGTGCTTGCATAGACAGACAATTGATCAAGTTTTGTAGACTCCAAGATGAACTGGGGGAGTGGCGAGATAAGTGTGTTCAATCAAAGTGCTTCTGTACACCTCCAAACACATATACCATTGATTTCGATACATCGTGGGATGAACTAACGTACAAAAACCAGTCTTGTACCAAATAAATGCTTATACGTGTGGATAATTTGATTTGTACGCCTATTAATAATTGTATTTTTTATTTTAATGTACTATATTCTATATATTTGATTTGATATGTAAACCTATTAATAAAATTGTATTTTTTGTTTTGTTGGTCTACATTGTATTTTTATTGTATTAATAAATTGTATATAATTATAAATAGAAAAAAATGTGTATTTATTCATTGCCCAAATCCTATTTCCTTTGAAAAAAAATTCGTTTGTTCAGGAGGTAGGATTCAAACCTACAATCTTTTTTAATTATGAGCCTGGAATTCTACCGCTCAGCCGCCTCTTTTTCAAGAACAACAAATTCGGTGGTGGGGTGCCCAACCTACATTAGTACTACTACTAGGCATAGTTGCGGAGTACTGAAATGTACATATCTGTATGTATGCTCTATCCTCCTAACTTCAGTTACTCGTTAGTTATCAAATGAAAAGTCCGAGAAAATTTTCGGACAGTGGCCATGTTATCATCTCACATTCAACAAAAATGTCAAAGTAAAAAAAATGTGAACTATTCAAGCGCCTATTAATATATGCGATTTCAGGATCATGAGTAAAGAGCGATATTGTTACAGCCCCTTCACGACTTCGTGCGTCTGCTACGTTGTCACGGTCGTCTATTGGGAACTACAACTGTACGGCACCGGTCCGGCGGCACATTACGAAACACCCACATGAGGTTGTGGGAAAACCGGCTAAATATAGACATATTTTTACTGCAATTGGGTTGACACCCGGTGACGGTCTTAAAGTACACATTTACACACAAACAATACACAAAACAACACAATCAATTTGGGAAGAGTGCGGGCCGTGCCCCGTCTTTGCGAATTATACTCTGGCATTTGCCTTACAACCGAGGAAAAAGCACGGAAAATTTTGTCTGGGTTGAAGAACTGAAATGGGGGGACACACGGATACTAAAGTGATACCACAAACTCTGTTACTGCCGAATGGAAGCTCGTTTGACTCTACATAAAGCCGTGTGGGTTGACGAAAGGGTGTCGACACCACGTAGGTGTCTGAGGCCTACGTTTTCGGAATGGAAAACCACGCTTAGAAGGCGTTGTGCTACTCCAGCGCTTGGAGATTGTACGCTGGGCTGGTCGCTGTCGCGTCTCAGGCGTCCGTTGTGCTGATTTTGCTCATACTGCTCGGTGAGCTGGCAGGTGCAAAGGGCCTCCACGCCCACGCAAAACACAAGACGGTTTTAATAAAATAACTCACGGCAGCTGTGTCTTTCCTCAAAGCTCAGTTTACTCCTCTGGGCAAGAATTGTCACCTCATTCTTAGTTCATATGTCTCCATGTATCACATCCGGTATATAAAAGCACCAGAACGTACACAAAATACGTATGTATTAACCTGATATTGTAATCATTCCATGCGACAGATATACATATATCCTTCGTAAAGCAGTGCTCCCTGCAGACGGCTGTAATAAATAGCTGAAACACTTTGGAATAGTCTACTATATACGTTGAGAAGTGAATTTTTTTGTGCAATTCGTTGGTAATAAAAATTAATTACGTACCAACGAACTATATGATGGGGAACATGCTTTTCCTACAGTAAAGACATATTCAAGCCTCATATAATTTCACTTGTGCATATGACTATAATCAGAAAAGTTAGGAAAGCGGATATACAGAACGGTTCCAAGAAATTTCAATACTTTATAAAGAACACCGAAGCTTCATTGTTATATTCATAAGGCACGAAACATAACTCTGTTAAACAACATATTAAGCAACAAAACTTTAGGAATTTACAGTTTAACTTATTAAACTGGGTTTAAAAATATTCCGATAACTTAGGCAAATGCGTAATTCCCAAAATGACCCAGTTTCTCCCCTTACAAACGTCGAATATTGATTCCTGAAATAGTAAGGCCTTCCACGGCCCAGTCTATGTCTACGCCACCGTCGGTAGACGCTTTCACAAAGCGACATACAAATTATTCAGCAGAAGAATAAGCCAATCGATAAGAAGGCCATTCCATCTACACAAACGGACAGTACTGACCGTTGCAAGGAAGCAATATAAAATTTACGCCATGTCCTCGAGTAACCAATGGCTATAATCTACAATTCACTTGTTTTTGTCCCTACTTCATGAAGCACAGAACAGCAGAAGCAAAGCTTAGCTTTGTTGCATCAGCTTCTCAATATCTACGCTAGAAAAACAATCTAGAAACTGTTTAAAAATAACCAACACGATGTCACTTGTGGACTATCCTTTTATTTTCATGGGTAGTCGTCATTCACTCTCTACACGTTTCGAGCTTTCGGGAAGCTCATCATCAGGAGATCATTTCCCTGTACAGTCAGCCTCTGGTATAGTGTGTAATCTTTGCTGTAGCCCTCCCGTTCTCCTACGTGTTCTGCCCCCGACTGTGGGGAGCAGAACAGGAAGGAGAAGGGGAGGGCTACAGCAAATACTATATACCAGAAAGCTGACTGTACAGGAAGAATGATCT
>Ga0123352_10005325_pt1 | contig 19325 bp, 15 predicted proteins | sample TergutLab28metaG_FD_89700 | JGI IMG/M metagenome (GOLD analysis project Ga0123352, IMG submission 89700) | Labiotermes labralis P1 segment gut microbial communities from Petit-Saut dam, French Guiana - Lab288 P1 | ecosystem: Host-associated > Arthropoda: Insects > Digestive system > Gut ... | reverse complement strand
TTGGGCTGGCCCAGGATAGAGACAGTTGGCGGACGCTTGTGAGTGCGGTAATGAACCTTCGGGTTCCGTGAAATGAGGAGAATTTCTTGACTAGCTGCAAACCAATTCGCTTCTCAAGAAGGACTCTGCACCATGGAGTAAGTAAGTAAGTAAGTAAGCGCCCTCCTATCGAGTGGCCTGTAACTACTCAGGACGATAAAACGGAGAGGGTGTGAGACGTAAACCAGGAGTTGCATTCGCATGAAAAATAACACTGTTCGAACGACCCTTAACACAGGACACATTACACGGTACGAAGGATAATATTTCATCAGTCTGATCTGATTAGAAGGACATGTAAACTGAATTGTGTCTGTGCGGTCTAACATGCGTAGTGCGACTGAACTGCTGTATGTCCCCAATTTCCGGGGATTTTTTAGTGCCAATACAGTTCGATAAATACGCAAAATTTATTAACCTTTACCACATAATCCTAAAGCACGTGGTGATTTTGACTGAATTTGTGCTGAATTCTGAGGAACTGTGAATGTTTAAATATGTGTTTCATGTTCACACTCATTATTGAGGGACTCACATGTAAGTAATAGTGAAAATTTTCTAAGAAAATGAGAGTCGCTGAATATCTTCGTAATATAGTACCCGATCAAACAACTTTAAACAGACTTGGTGTTTCTTGGAGAATAGAAAATTGGAAAAGTGGAGGTAAAACTCTACCTTTGCATGCCATGAAAACGTATGAGGGAATGGAGCTATAAGTCCAGACAGTCTTTAACTCCTCACTAAGTAGAAGTGGACTATCACGCCCAGGCCAACTTAACCGCAGAAAAGATCTACAGCATCTACTGAATGGGAAGTTCTGTGGACCCCACAACCGGGCTTGATGTCTAGGACATGGATTTTTTAAATACTGGAATCGAACCAAAATTACTTAACAGAATAACCAGTTGCCTACTCGCTAAAATATTCCTTCGGGCTTAGTCAACACCTCACACAGAACAAGGTCATGGTCAAATGCGTCTTCAGGCTCAGCCCACATAGAATACAATCATGCTTAAATGTGTTTTCGACCTCAGCCCACACATCACACAGAAAAGAGTCATGCTCAACTGTGTCTTCGGGCGCAGCCCGCAACTCAAACAGATTACAGTAATGGTCAGCTGTGCCTTCAAGCTCAGCCCGCATCTTATACAGAACAAAGTCATGCTCAACTGCGCCTCAGGGTTCAGCCCAAACCTCACACAGAACACAGTCATGCCCAACTGTGCCTTCAGGTTCAGCCCGCACCTCACACGGAATACAGTCATGCAAAGCTGTGTCTTCAGGCACAGCCCACAACTCATAGAGAAAACAGTCATGCTCAAATATGTCTTCGACCTCAGACCACACTTCAAACAGAACACAGTCATGCTCAGCTGTGTCATCGGGCGCAGCCCATACCTCACAAAGAACACAGTCATGCTCAAATGTGTTTTCAGGCGCAGCTCACACTTCACACAGAACACAGTCATGCTCAACTATGCCTTTCAGGATAGGCCCAAACCTCACACACAGCACAAAGTCATGCTCAATTGTGCCTTCGGGCTCAACCCACACCTCACACAGAACACAGTCATGCTCAAATGTGTCTTCGGGCGCAGCCCACACATCACACAGACCACAGTCATGCTCAAATGTGTCTTCGGGTTCAGCCCAAACCTCTCACAGAACACATTCATGTTCAAATGTAAGTTCGGGCGCAGCCCACAATTCACACAGAACATAGTCGTGCTCAGCTGCGTCTTCGGGCTCAGCCTAAAGCTTACACAGAAAACAGTCATGCTCAACTATGTCTTCGGGTTCAGCCCACACTTCACACAGAACACAGTCATGCTCAACTGTATTTTCGGGCGCAGCCCCCAACTCCCACAGAACACAGTCAAGCTCAGATGTGTCTTCGGGCGCAGCCCACACCTCACACACAACCCAGTCATGTTCAACTCTGAATTCGGGCTCAGCCCACACCTCACACAGAACACAGTCATGCTCAATTTTATCTTCGGGCGTAGCCCACACGTCCCACAGAACACAGTTATGTTCACCTGTGTCATCGGCCGCAGCTCACACCTCTCACAGAACACAATCATGCTCAACTGTGTCTTCGGGTTCAGCCCACAAGTCACACAGAAAACAGCCATGGTCAACTGTGTAGTCGGCCTCAGCCCACAACTCACACAGAACATAGTCATGTTCAGCTGTGTGTCTTCGGGCACAACCCACACCTCAGAAAGAACACAGTCGTGCTCAACTGTTCCTTCGGGCGCAGCCCACACTTCACACAGAACACAGTCATGCTCAACTGTATCTTCGGGCGCAGCCCACACTTCATACAGAATACAGCTAAGCTCAGCGCTGTCTTCGGGCGCAAACCACACCTCACACAGAACACAGTCATGCTCAACTGTGTCTTCGGGTTCAGCCCACACGTCACACAGAACACAGTCAAGCTAAACTGTATCTTCGGGCGCAGCCCACAACTCACAAAGAACACAGTCATGATCAGCTGTGTCTTCGGGCGAAGCCCACACCTGACACAGAACACAGTCATGCTCATCTGTGTCTTCGGGTTCAAACCACAATTCAAACAGAACACAGTCATGATCAACTGTGTCTTCGGCCTCAGCCTACAACTCACAGAGAACACAGTCATACTCAGCTGTGTCTTCGGGCACATCTCACAACTAACAAAAAAAAACAGTCGTGCTCAACTGTGCCTTCGGGCGCAGCCCAAACTTCACACAGAACACAGTCATGCACAACTGTGTCTTCAGGCTCAGCCCAAACCTCACACAGAACACAGTCATGCACAAATGTTTTCTCGGGCTCGGCCCACACCTCATACAGAACACAGTCATGCTCAACTGTTTCTTTAGGCTCAGGCCACACATCACACAGAACACAGTCATGCTCAACTGTGTCTTCGGGTTCAGCCCACACGTCACACAGAACACAGTCATGCTAAACTGTATCTTCGGGCGCAGCCCACAACTCACACAGAACACAGTTATTCTCAGCTGTGTCTTCGGGCGAAGCCCACACCTGTCACAGAACACAGTCTTCCGCATCTGTGTCTTCGGGTTCAAACCACAATTCAAACAGAACACAGTCATGATCAACTGTGTCTTCGGCCTCAGCCTACAACTCACACAGAACACAGTCATACTCAGCTGTGTCTTCGGGCACAGCTCACACCCCACAAAAAAAACAGTCCTGCTCAACTGTGCCTTCGGGCGCAGCCCACACTTCACACAGAACACAGTCATGCACAACTGTGTCTTCAGGCTCAGCCCAAAACTCACATAGAACACAGTCATGCTCAAATGTGTTCTCGGGCTCGGCCCACACCTCACACAGAACACAGTCATGCTCAACTGTGCTTTCGGGCGCAGCCCTCACTTCACACAGAACACAGTCATGCTCAGCTGTGTCTTCAGGCTCAGGCCACACCTCACACTGAACAAAATCATGCTCACCTGTGCCTTCGCCCTCAGCCCACAACTCACACGGAAAACATTCATGCTCAACTGTGTCTTTAGGCTCAGCCCACACCTCACACAGAACACAATCATGCTCAACTGTGCCTTCAGGTTCAGCCCACACATTACACAGAACACAGTCATGTTCAAATGTGCTTTCGGGCGCAGCCCACAATTCACACAGTACACAGTCATGCTCAGATGTGTTTTCAGGCTCAGCCCACAACTCACACAAAAAGCAGTCATGATCAACTCTGTTTTCGGGCTCAGCCCACACCTCGCACTGAACACAGTCACGCTCAACTGTGTCTTCAGGTTCAGCCCGCACCCCATACAGAACACAGACATGCTCATCTATGTCTTCGGGCTCAGCCCACACATTTCACAGAACACAGTCATTCTCAACTGTGTTTTCAGGTTCAGCCCGCACCTCATACAGAACACAGTCATGCTCAACTGTGTCTTCGGGCTCAGCCCACATCTCACACAGAACACAGTCACGCTCAACTGTGTCTTCGGGCTCAACAGACACCTCACGCAGAACACAGTCATGCTCAACTCCATCTTCAGGTTCAGCCCGCACCTCATACGGTACAAAGTCATGCTCAACTCTGTTTAAGGTTCAGCCCGCACCTCATACAGAAGACAATCATTGTCAACTGTGTCTTAGGGCTCTGCCCACACCTTACGCAGAAGACAGTCATGCTCACCTATATTTTCGGGCGCAGCCCACACTTCACACAGAACACAGTCATGCTCAGCTCTGTCTTCAGGCTAAGCCCACACCTCGCACAGAACACAGGCATGCTCAACTGTGTCTTCGGGCTCAGTCCACACCTCAGACAGTACACAGTTATGCTCAGCTGTGTCTTTGGGCTTAGCCCACACTTCACACAGAACGCAGTCTTGCTCACATTTTTCGTCGCCTTCAGCCGACACCTCACACAGAACACAGTCATGCTCAATTGTGTCTTCAGGTTCTGCCCACACAGAACACATTCGTGCTCAACTGTGCCTTCGGACTCGCCCCACACCTCACACAGAACACATTCATTCTGAACTGTGTTTTCGGGCGCAGCCCACACTTCACACAGAACACAGTCATGCTCAGCTGTGCCTTCAGGCTCAGCCCACACCTTTCACAGTACACAATCATGCTCAACTGTATCTTCAGGTTCAGCCCGCATATCATACAGAAAAATGTCATGCTCAACTGTGTCTTCAGGTTCAGCCCGCACCTCACACAGAACACAGCCATGTTCAACTGTGTTTTCGGTTTCAGCCCACACCTAACACAGTGCACAGTGATGCTCAGCTGTTCTCAGACTCAGCCCACACCTCATAGAGAACACAGTCATGCTGAACTGTGTCTTCATGTTCAGCGCGCACCTCATACAGAACACAGTCATGCTCAAATCTGTCTTCAGTTTCAGCACACACTTCACACCTCACACAGTCATGCTCAGTTGTGTATTCAGGCTCAGCCCACACCTCACACAGAACACAGTCATTCTCAACTGCGTCTTCAGGTTCAGCCCGCACCTCATACAGAGCACAGTCATGCTCAAATGTGTCTTCAGTTTCATCCCGCACCTCATAGAGAACACATTCATGCACAATCGTGTCTTCGGGTTCAGCCCACACAGAACACAGAACACAGTCATGCTCAACTGTGTCTTCAGGTTCAGCCCGCACCTCATACAGAACACAGTCATGCTCAACTGTGTCTTCGGTTTCAACCCACACCTCACACAGAACACAGTCATGCTCAACTGTGTCTTCGGGATCAGCCCACACCTCAGACAGTATACATTCATGCTCAGCTGTGTCTTCAGACTCAGCCCACGCCCCACACTGAACACAGTGATGTTCAACTGTGTCCTTCGATTCAGCCCGCCACTTGTACAGTACACAGTCATGCTCAACTGTGTCTTCGGTCTCAGCCCACACCTCAGAGAGTACACGGTTATGCACAGCTGTGTCTTCGGGCTCAGCCCACACCTCAGACAGTAATCAGTTATGCTCAGCTGTGTATTGAGGCTCAGCCCTCACCTCAGACTGTACACAGTTATGCTCAGCTGTGTCTTCGGTCTCAGCCCACACCTCAGAGAGTACACGGTTATGCACAGCTGTGTCTTCGGGCTCAGCCCACACCTCCGACAGTACTCAGTTTTGCTCAGCTGTTTCTTCGGGCTCAGCCCACACCACCGACAGAACACCATCATGCCCAACTATGCCTTTGGGCTCATCCCACACCTCAGAAATTACACAGTTATGCTCAGCTGTGTCTTCGGACTCAGTCCACACCTCAGACATTAGACAGCATTTATGCTCAGCTGTATCTTCGGGCTCAGCCCACACCTCAGACATTACACAGTCATGCTCAGTTGTGTCTTCAGGCTCAGCCCACACCTCACACAGAACACAGTCATGCTCAACAGTGTCTTCAGGTTCAGCCCGCCCCACATACAGTACACAGTCATGCTCAACTGTGTCTTCAGGCTCAGCCCACGCCTCAGACAGTACACAGTTATGCTCAGCTGTGTATTCAGGCTCAGCTCACACCTCAGACAGAACACATTTATGCTCAGGTGTGTCTTCGGGCTATGCCCACACCTCAGACAGTACACAGTTATGCTCAGCTGTGTATTCAGGCTCAGCTCACACCTCAGACAGAACACAGTTATGCTCAGCTGTGTCTACGGGCTCAGCCCACATCTCCGACAGAACACAGTCATGCCCAACTGTGTCTTCGGACTCATCCCACACGTCAGACAGTACACAGTTATTCTCAGCTGTGTCTTCGGACTCAGTCCACACCTCAGATATTAGACAGCAGTTATGATCATCTGTGTCTCCGGGCTCAGCCCACACCTCAGACAGTACACAGTCATGCTCAGTTGTGTCGTCAGGCTCAGCCCACACCTCACACCTCACACAGTCCTGCTCAACTGTGTCTTCAGGTTCAGCCTGACTCTCATACAGTGCAGAGTCATGCTCAATTGTGTCTTCGGGCTCAGCCCACACCTCCGACATTACACAGTTATGCTCGGCTGTGTCTTCCGTCTATGCCCACACCTCAGACAGTACATAGTTATGCTCAGCTGTGTCTTCGGGCTCGGCCCACACCTCAGACAGTACATAGTTATGCTCAGCTGTGTCTTCGGGCTCGGCCCACATGTCCGACAGAACACATTCATGCCCAACTGTGTCTTCGGACTCTTCCCACACGTCAGACCTACACAGTTATGCTCAGCTGTGTCTTCGGGCTCAGCCCACACCTCAGACAATACACATTTATGCTCAGCTGTCTCTTCGGTCTCAGCCGATACCTCAGACAGAACACAGTCACGCTCAACTGTGTCTTCGGGCTCAGCCCACACCTCACAGTGAAGAGTTTGTCTTAACGTATAAATGTACGTAGTACTTCATTTGAAACGTACTTTTTTTTGTCTTATATTAATCAAAATCAGAAAGGGTCCACAAATTTTAGTAAAAACTTCTTAAATATGAAATTTCACGATAAATCTGTGTGGTAATAATCGCGCTGCTACGTGAGTACAAAGATAAAAACAAGCCTGAATAGTCACTCTCCGCACTTTCTTCATGAAAGAGCGTGAAAATCCTTTTTAAGTCAACTGTTAGATTTTTAGGCGCGTTCTCAAAATTGTGAAAAATGACTAGTAGCTTCGTCATGTCTGTCTGTCTGTCCGCCCGCCTCTATGCATGGAAAAACTCGGCTCCCACTAGAAGGAATTTCATGAAATCTGATGTTATTTTTCGAAAAGCTGTCGAGAAAACTGAAGCTTCACTAAAATCTGAAAAGAAAAACCCGTACTTCACATGACGACCAATATACATTTTTTATCTTATCTTGCTCAATTATTCACATAATGAGAAATGTTTCAGACAGAATTTGTAAAGAAAATCAAAACATAATTTTAATGTTCAACAATTTTTTTTAGAAAATTTTTAGAAAATCGTGCAATTTATGAGATAATGTGGAAAAATACTGCACAGCCGGACAGGCCACAGATGACAATGTAACACGGCGCATGCGCTTTGCATGCTGGATCGGCGCATGCGCATTTGGCCCTGGATACCTAAGGCTACAGACACGCTCTCAGAATATGTACGTTCGTAAACCCCATTATTTTCTGTTGCAACAATAGTTGCACAAACGTGCCTCAATGTTCCGTTAAATGTACATTGCTTGGCTTCTTCCAGTTTCTTTCTTCTCTCAGAAATCCGGTTCGCTCATTCGGAATTGACGTTTTGAAATTAACAATTAGCATTCGCGTTCTTCCCAATAAAACCTCTTATTTTCATTTTCCCCATGGCCTGTCAACTGATTCATTTGCTTACCTCCACCCCCGACTTTGCAAAAACTGTTAATTTCCTAAATAATCGGAAAGTCACTAACGCTGTCTCAAGACTGAAATGCTATGCAATTCAGAATGTACACATTTTAGACACTAGCCAGCATAAATACAACAGTAATCACAGTTAACAAGCAGTAAATAGTCAATTTAATTCTAATTAAAACAAGGGTCAAAAGTTCATAGCTAGCCTTCCTATCACCTCTTAATGGCAGCTGGTTGAGGGACTGTGCTACAAGCCAGAAGGTCGCGGGTTCGATTCCCGATGGTGTCATTGGAATTTTTTATTTTCATAATCCTTTCGCCCGCACTGTGGTCCCGGGGTCGACTCAGCCTCTAACAGAAATGAGTACCAGGAATATCTCCTGCGGGTAAAGGCGGCCGGTGCGTAGGGCTGAAAAGCTTACCACCTTCTTGTACCAACTGTCTTGAAGTCTGGGAGCATCAATCTCTGGGAAACCTAAGGGCCTGTCCAGGCCTGTAATGGGAATGCTTTACCTTTAGCTACTTCTTTTATTCAAGCCAGTTATTAGTATATCAATATTTAACTAGAAACATTCTGATAAACAAACGCATTTTCTAAACAGTTTTAGATGAGTTCACACATATATGTAGGAAATGGTCTGATATTTAATAAAGGTAAAATTGTTCCTGACTTAGTCAAGAATCACACAATCAAGATGTAACTCTATGCCTATTGACGCGCCGAAACATGAGGTTAATGTCTCTGTGCTGTATTAGATACCACAACATCAAGATACATACCTCAGCTTGAACCTTTCAAGACTAAAACAAGACAGTACCAATACATACACGTAAGTAACCTGTAAGAAAAACACCAGCTAAGTCCCCAACGGCATGGCCATGCTTGTAAAAACTTCGCTTGCTAATAAAACGGTTAAGCTGCATGGATGATGGTCGTTAGCGTGCTGTGTCACCACCAGTATCGTACCTAGCTGGCTGCTGCAGAGACAGGAGTCTGCAGATTGCCAACACCCAGGTCTATACTCGCACGGTGGACATCATACGCAAGCGACACCTCAGGCAGTGACTTCACTGTACCTTCCAACCGTGCAAGTGCACAGGGCCGGGTTCTAAAGATTGCGACCGCGAAACTATGGCCTGAGTTGGTGGAGTGCCTGGAACTCATCATCCGAAGGTCTTCAATTAATCTCTTGTAAATTTTGCTTGGCTAGATGCTCAACATCGTAATGTCGTTGAGCAAATGGAAGCGTCCTACACATCGTCTCAATGGATGTCATACTGTTCCTGAGGGCATAACTGCATTACAGCCGGTACTTTCCAATTTTAAGGTACAGACAATAATTGTATTTAAAAAATCTGACCTTAACAATAAACAGTTTCGGCAATGTTCAGAGCGGTCTAGTATCTAGGAATTATGACAGGAGTGATGTTAATGAGGCACAACGTGGCAACAAATACCTATACTTAAATCAGCAACACTCTATCAGTACGCATCCTTGTGCAGGCATCATTCCCTCAAGTCGTGTAGTATTGACAAAAGTTCCTCGACATTGCAACTACTCCACGCCCGGGCTGAGCCATGGCTAAGACAGTCCTCTCTGTATCATTCCAACAAAGCTCCACTTACTTGTCCATCTACCACTGACGACGCATTGTAATATTATCAATTGTCAGCGTCGTTAAAAGTATACTTCTGCGTGTGTTCAGCTGACCCCATCTCATTAATTCTTATCCCTGTGCTTAATTAGGCACCATTCCGTAATGAAGATAAAATGGTCAACTTGGCATCCCTGAAATTGGATAGCATGATGTACAGCGGCCTACGATAATTCTGGGCAGCCTACTGCCATAGTAAATCTTAAACGACCATAACCAAGGATTAAAAAATATGCGCTGGTCCTCTGTGCAAACGTTTCAGTGAGCGGCTGTTCGGGCCCACGATTCTGCATTTTATCCAAATTTTATTTCTAACAGGGGTAATCCGGGCTTGGAAGTTAGAAGTGAACCGGTCTTCGCCGGCTCGCTTTGGCAAATGTGCGTATTTGAAAACCACATACAAGTTATGTAAAATAATTCAACAATGGTCTGTTATTTGCATTACAGATTCGAATATGTCATATATGCAACTCTCACTTCTCTGTTTTATGGATTTGCCTTTCGTTAGCAGCGGTATCCGGTCTGAGTTTATCTTGTCGTGTGTCAGCTAACTGAAACTCCGCATATGTATAAGCCACGTTAGTAAAGCGCGATATCCTCTTGGAACTGTACAATAGGCGTATACGACGACACGTGCTAACAAAGCAGAAGTGTTATTAGAGATATTTGAATACAAACCAGGTATGCAGCGATTTTTAAATGTTAAACTGATCTGTGATAGGACTTCGGAAAACAAAAGTGCGAAAATTTTGCATTGTTTTGCTGTTTACATTGTGTATCAGCCTACGCCATAATGTTGAATTCGTCACCTGAAATTGTATTGGTTGTGTATCACGTGTTGGTGCTCGTTAATACATGTTACCAAGTGATTCAAGAGCACAAAAGAGTAGTAATGTGAACTAAACGAACATAACCTAAACTGTCTCGGCTACACTTTCGTGATCACGTAATATAGTTGGAAAAATACATCTCATTTCGAAACGAATGTGGTTGACTACTCCCAAAGTCATTAAATAACCCGGAAATAATGAATACACGAGTAAATAAATGACTCCCTAGCATGTACCGCATTCTTTTTTGTTCCACATACATCCTGCAATCGGTTTGTAATTTATATAAAATTTTGTAAACATTGCGTTAGTTCACTCTTCGTTGACCACACTAGAAACCTCTCCAATTTTAATACAATCATGAACGAATTTTTAGAAGATGGAAAAAACACGTCCTTTGGGACCTGCGTAACCCTAACCTAGTTTTTCTTGGATCCATTAGATCCTAAGCTGGTAGAAAGTTGCTTGTAAGAGAATCTAATTGTAGTGACAATGGGTTTTTATTCATTACTCTAGTGTTTGTTCAGTTGAGAGCAAGATTTTGTGTCACTTGCCGTATTTTGTGTTTGTTGTATGCTAATTGGTATCATAGAATGGATGAGACAGAGCAAAGTGTTTACTGCCGACCCTCAGTCATGAAAAATATCACATAATCAGTGGCTTAAAAGAAGTTGAGTATTTACTAGTGCTTACATTAATGGCGCTATGCAGATTTGGACTTTGCATAATTTATTAATTTTACGAAGGATTTTCTAACAGTGTAATACATGTGGTTTAGTATGTGTTCCTCTTCATAAGGCAGCATCATCATTCATTTACTCTGCAGAAATACACAAAATCAAGCTTGTGTGTAAACATTTGACATACACACGGTGCAATACTTTTCCAAACAAAGATACATTATTTCGTATGTACTCATATGGTACATGGATTTTACATTTGAATCAGAATTAATTTTGTTTTGCAAGATTAAAAAAAATCCTTATTTTAGTACACAGTTTTGTTCATCTGCAAATCTCCATAATAGCCTTGTTGAAAAGTTGGAAACTCTATGTTTTTCAGAGAAAAGTTGGAAACTCTATGTTTTTCAGAGAAAAGTTGGAAACTCTATGTTTTTCAGAATCCCAGTTTAATTATTTTAGGTAAGAGTGTAAGGATAGAAACCAAACAGCACATTAGTGACAATGGATAAGGTTTATTGTACACAAAAACAAACTGGTAAAGTATTTACAGTAGGCAAGATCTGAGGTTCTTGCAACATTGTTGTAGATTCAAGTCTTCTGGGTTATGACACTGTGTATATTGGTATATATCTACAGACTTTTCAGAGGCACTTGCTGCCTGCATCTTCAGGGTCCAAGAAGTCGAAAAAGAGGTTGCAATAGGTTAGAATATTTTCTGCTCTGACAAGGCGTTTTAAACAAATCATGACTCAGGGATGAATTTAAACAGGTTACAGACTGTGTAATAATAATAATAATAATATCAGAATTAGGCCTATTGCATCCCTCTTGCACTTAGCACAGTTAATTTTAAAATGTTAATGCTCTATAAAATTCAGAACAGTGGAATTATGCCATGTGTGTCTGTGGTAGAAGCCATATTTTTCACATAGGCCCTCTTCATACACTAACCCACAATTTAAAATTGTGCCTTTTGATAAGTAACACATTTTAACAGTTAATCTAGTAGGTATTTATATTTGTAGTAGTGTTCTGAATACAATTGGAAGTCTGTATGTGGAATGAATAGTTCTAGAGTGCCCAAATGCCTATCTGAAAATACTGAGGAGCTTCTTCATGTGGGATAGAGATTGTGAAAATTGTGCATTCATATACTGAAATATGAAAGAATTTTTTAATGCAGTTCACATTACATATATATATATAATGTAAACCAACAAACTGCACACTCTTTCAAATTAATGTTTTAATTCAATTCTTTGTATCATCTACATATCAGTCTCTGAGAAGCATATTTTCTTTTCAAAAAGTTTATATTTTGAAAATTCACACCTCATCTGCCTGCTCAGGAATATTGGTATGCAGTCTTCGCCCAACCTTGTAACATAACCTTAATTCTAGTCCAACTGAGTCCATTATAACTCATACAGTGTATATGAAGGTCTAATGAAACTGTATCTTGTCAAAAATGGCACGCAGATATTGGGGCATTAAATGTAGACCTACTGAAGATCCACAACATCTGTTTTAAATGCATTCTGTTATGATAAATATTAAGGAAATGCAGTGAAAAAGAAATTTAACTCTGCACCATCATAGCTGTAATGTGAATTCCTTTGTAAGATTTAGATTTGTATTGATAGTAAATGGCTATCAAAAATCTTATATATATGCAGATTTTTTAAGAGGCAGTTTGGAAAATGTATGTGGAATACATCTTCCAATTCTTATAACTATATTTTTATTTATTCCAAATAAAAAAGGGAACCAGAATTTTGTAGTATATTGATTAAGGTATAGATTGTATTATACAAAGTGTCCATACCAGTTATGTGCCCCAGCTAGCCTCCTGTTCGATGGATACCAGGCGCTCATGCCTCACAGGTGAAGTTGTCCGCACATCACCCTTCTAGTGCCAAGGTAAAGGATGAGTGGAGCTATACCTCTACTCCCCCTTATACCTTCATGGAGTGTGCAGCCACAACTTTACCATACCCAAACCATAAGTTTTATTTCCTTTGCAGCAGAACGAGTGCCTTACACAGTACTGACTGTACTGTATTAAAATTAAACTGATTGATTCCAGACACAATGCAAAGAAGGTGGTTCAAGAAAAGAGTACTGTGTGTTTGCTTGTTGAGTGTGTTCCTGTATTTGATTGTCAGAACACGGACGCACGATGTTGCGTTTGAAGTTGTAATACCAAATTCCAAGCCAGTTGTCATCTGGGACTTTGTAGCCGACTTCAGCAACCTCAAGAAAATATATCCCAACATGTAAGCAGTAACTATCTTTATTGTTGTACCATACATTTTGTAGTTTAATTAACACACCAACAAATGTACGTATATAGTCTTTAATAATCTGAATTTACATTAAAACGCATAAAATGCTCCTACATGTTTTGATCATATGATCATCCTCAGGGAGCATACTTTGTTCCTTGCTAAAGTTACAGTTTAAAACACTCGGTGATTTAAATATAATGCAGTAAATCACTGAGTGTATTAAGCTGTAAATTTAGCAAGGAACAAAGTATGCTCCCTGAGGATGATCATATGATCGAAACATGTAGGAGCATTTAAAGTGTTTTAATGTAAATTTTAGATTGTTAAAGACTATATATGTGCATTTGTTGGTGTGTTACTTAAATAAAATGTAAGCAGTGTTTTGTAATGATACTGCATGGTGATTATGAGCTTTCAGAACCTATGTTGTGCCATACTGTATGCCCCCCACAAAGTTCAGTAATTTATTTATAAGTTATAACTCTATTTGAGTCCAAGATAATATACATGTGGTCCCTCATATGTAAGAATTATTGATCATTTTCTCTGAATAAATGAATTCTCTGTTGTAGTTGTGGATTCATGCCTTTATCGATACCTGATTAAACAGTGGCATCTCTTTTATTGGGGGACCGCGGTAGCACAGTGGTTAAGGTGCTGTGCTACAAATCGGAAGGTCGCTGGTTCGATCCCAGCTGGTGTCAGTGGATTTTTCATTGACATAAAATTATTCCCATTCGCACTACGGCCTTGGGGTCGACTCAGCCTCTAACAGAAATGAGTATCAGGAACATTTCCTGGGGGTAAAGGCGGCCGGTGCGTAAGGCTGACAACCTACCACCATCCTGTGCCGTTGTCACAAAATCTGGGAACCTTAATTTCCTGGAACCCTCTGGGCCTGTTCAGGCCTGTAATGGGACTGCTTTACCTTTACCTTTATCTCTTTTATTGCCTACTCCTCAGCGTGGGAGCTGTTGCAGGAAATCGTGAAAATGCCTGTTGGTAGTCACACTTGGTGCAGTGATAAAAGGAAGACCTTATTGTAATAAAATGTACCATTGTTTTGTAAAGTTTTTAACAGTAAAAGAAGAACACAAATTGAAATAATTAATGGCTTAATAATCAGTTGAACTGATCTTATTATGCTGTACAAGACTATTAACACAATAAATAAACCAAAATGGGACAAATTGGCGAGAAAAATAATGGACAAGACAAATACAGCATTTCTTTTGTTGCCGCAGCAAACGCAACATCTTTATCACACGGAAACCTGTATCTGCTAGGAGATCCCATAACAGCTGTTATGCTCAGGACAGTGATGAAAGACATACTCTATTATGGTGTAAGAAACTTCTTTGTTTTTGCAATTAACTGTTCTCTGGCTTATCAGTATGAAGGTATATTCACATCTGTGACAGAGAGCTGATGATGACGAATGGACATTTATGTGGGCTTCTCGTACATGTGCTTTAACTACAAAGTAAAGAAATTAAAAGTAATTAGAAACGCTATCAGGATTTATAAGCGAAAACCTGGCACAGAAAGCGTTTACTAAGGAGGTTACATACAGTGTTAGACATGCAGCTGCGGTAATGGAATGAGAGGCAACAGGAGAGAAGTAGAGACAAGACGGTGGTGGAGAAATGTTCAGGAAAGTAGCAGTCTCACAGAGTGAGAAAGAAATGTACAGGTGATATAAATATGCTCTTCAGTAAATACATGTTTAAAGATTTTAAGTGGATTGAACTGGCTCAGGACAGACTCAAATAGCATGCTTTTCTGTGACTGTGATGAGTATTCAGTTTCTAAAAACAGATAATTTCTTGTGAGATTTTATATTCATGCAGCAGGTCACTATCAGGAATACCGTCTTCTGGGGTATAGTGTCATGTAGCCTGGAATAAATTGATCTTGAGTTGAGGCATCCCCATTGTGTATGTAACAATAAGTTAAGGATAATGTCAGTCAAACACAACTAGTTTATAAACTAGCATAAACATTGCTCGACAGGCCAAAGCCCACAGTGGGCTGTAGTGCTAATGGAAGAAGAAGAAGAAGAAGAAGAAGGAGGAGGAGAATAATAATAAACTGGTTGTGTTCGACCTACATTTACCTTAACTTATTGGAATAAATTGACTTAGGTTTCAAAGAAACCTGATGCTTCTGTCTTCAGGGTACTTAGTTTAATCATCTACTCTGAATATGGAGGCAGCAGGTCTGTCCAAAATATTGGTTAATTTCTACCATGTCAGGTGTAAATATTTCAGTTTTATCTTTTAATGTGTTTGTACTGTAGCATGTATATGTTCGAATCACAGGTAAATCCCTTTTGCCTGCCCGTCAATCCACATACGTAGTATCTCTGTCCAATACTAACAGATTTAGATTAAATTTTGTATTTAGCCTTGAATAAAATGCATTTTTTTCTCATTAATCAACCACACTGGCCAAGATATAAAAATAACCTCTTCTCCAATCATGGAGAAGAGATTGAACAGTGAGCCAATAGAGTTATTTTACGTTTTGGCTTTGAATTTGGAATGCCATTTCTCTTAACATCATCTCCTGCCAGGAGCTGTCTGGAATTTTGTCTGTGTGGCCACTCACACTTGTTCTGTTTTTGTAGCTTTTACATTCTACTGTACATTGCTTCTGTATGCCTGTAATCTATTACAGATTATCATCAGGTTGCATAATTTATACTATGTATTTATAATTGCATATAAAGTGAACTGTACGTTTTACACACTGTGGTCTCACAAACACAGAATTCATTATGTGTATATATAAATGGGTCTGTATTATAACTATAAAAAAACCACACCTCGGCTAATAACTACGCAACCAGTGAAAACGGGACCTGAAGTTAACACTGCCCCAATTTTGTAACATACGTTGAGCCTACTAAATTATTGTGATTTTAATACATATTATGATAACAGACTTAGACATTTGATGAAACTGTATTTATTTCCTTTATTGTGTGTTTTAGTGCTTTTTGTGTTTTTTAAAAAAAGCAACTTAATGGACTATACTGTAGTTTTTAAACTACACTGTTATTGTTATAGCAAGCTAGAATCAGTATATTGACACCATGTATACTAATGACACTATTATAACATATTCTTATGTCTATGAACCTTAACTTATTATAATCTTAAACATGGTGAATTGATTTAATGTACCCAATGTAATTGTATATTACTTATTGAAAATATAATTAATAAGATTTGTTATAGGTCCATATTATTCCTATATAATTAGTGTATTCTGTCCAGTAATACAGTTGGCAAGGGAGGAGAGGGGATGGGATGTAGGTTACTTAAAATCCACATAGTTTTGGTCACTGGTTCAAGTCGTAGCAAAGACTGCAAGCTCACGCACCTCATTAACTATACTAGCAAACGCAGAGCCAGAAATCAGTGGAGGGAAGCAGAGCAGACAGTTCAGCTGGTGTTGCTTTGCGGGTTTATTCACTGGAGGAGAGAAAGGTGGAGGAGGATTATAATATGTCTCATGTTCTTCTTGTCTGTTTATAGCATCGACTTCACCATACTGTCAGAGGATGGTAACTATGATCACTGGAAGTACTCTGCAAGATATGAGGAGTTCCTGTTGTACTTTCCATACATTCGCTACTTTATCGATGGTCACTTCAATGTCAAACCAGCTGGTGGGGGTACATACATCATTCAGTCAACCCACAACACCTGCTTTTTGTCGGGACTTTTTTGCTGTATGTATGCAGGTTTTATACATGTTGCATATCATTCTGTGGAGGTAATTCCCACCTGTTTATATCCAAAACCACATGAACTAAACAGATTTCAGTGACGTCTGATATGGAGGGCCTATATTTATCAGGAAAAAAGTGAAGTTAGTTCTTACTAGTCCACTATAACTCCTCCATTACATGAAGATATCACATTTTATCATTATTTTCAGAAATGGTTAATCACGCAACATAATTGCATGAAGGACATAAAGCATAGTTACCACAAATATTCCCATGTTTTGGAAAATAAATATACAACAGAATGAAAATTATGTATTTCTTGTTCAGCTGAAAAATTTTTTTAGCAGTAAATTTGTATCTTCAACAATATGCCTATTACTGATCTAACTCCATGGAGCAGATCCCTTCCTGAGAAGCCAACAGGTCCTCAGCTAGTTAAGAAATTCCCTGCAGTTTATGGAACCTGAAGATTCCTTACTGCATTCACAACAGACCAACTGTTCCTATCCTGGGTGCCATCTCATTTGTTGAAGATCCATTTCAAAATTGTCGTACCATCTATGCCTAGGTCTTCAGTGTGGTCTCTTTACCTCAGAGTTACCCACCAAAACCTTTCCTGTCCCCTACACATGCTACATGCCCCGCCCTTCTCATTATTCTTGATTTTATCACCCGCACGATATTGAGTGAGCAGTACAGATCATTAAGCTCCTCCTTATGTAGTTTTCTCCACTCCCTGTTACCTCATCCCTCTTAGACCTAAATATACTCCTCAGCACCTTATTCTCAAACACCCTCAGCCTACATTACTCCCTCAATATGAGAGACCAAGTTTCAAACCCATCCAAAACAGCAGGCAAAATTATAGTTATGTATGTACGAGTATAATCTTCATATATTGGGGTAGCAAACTGGAATACAAAAGATTTTGTGCAACAGTAACTCCATGTCAACAATAAATGAACACCAGACCAGTGAGACACACCATAATGTGTAGAACTGCTTCCATGTCACAGTTTATGGAATGTTCATGTAGTCTGTGTGTGTGTGTGTGTATGTGTGTGTTTGTGTGTGTATAATTTGCTTATTCCATTCATTTACTCAGTTATACAGAATTTTCCTATAGCAGCTAATAATTATGCATGTTATGAAAAATCTGCATGATGCCATAGAATTCACAGGTTCATGACCTAAATCGAAGTAGCCATTCCTAGATGTTGTAAGTCTGTTTGTATTTCATATTTCTCCGACGAGCGTAACAAGGCCTGTTCAACTTGGATGGTCATCATTAAGTAACATTTACATAAGCAAACTCAGACTTACGGATAAGTTGTACATGTTGAAATATAAAAGGTAATGGTAAAGTTGTCCGTTACACTGTGAAGGCAGTGAGGGTATTCACATGTAGCTCTAATCAGGCTAGTCATCTCAGTGGAAGGAATGGTCACCAGAAACTTCCTAAAATATCTATACAGTGTAGGTTTAACCAAAAACATTGTGAGAGTGGGGCAAAAGCAGCACTATTGCAAACACTTCATTTTAAAAATTTAAAAGTACACCCTAGAATAGGCCACGAAGGCCCAAAGGGGAGGAGAGAGAGAGGAATAGCTCTGCTCCTTCTTTAACCTCAGCGCTAGCTGGGGTGGGTGGTCAACGCCACGCCCCGGTTGCCTTACCCCCAGGAAAAACCCAGTACCCCATTATATAGGAAGCTGGGTGGGGCCCGGGGCCGGTCTGGACAGGTGCGGAAAATCTCGCCTCCACCGGGATTCGATCCCCGGACCGTCAAGCCCGTAGCGAGTCTTTATACCGACTGAGCTAACACGACCTATCGCAAACATGTCATATAGTATGCAAATTCATAGGACATGCCCCTTGACCTTGGGGGATAGGATGAATTTCCTTCCCTGGCTGAACCTAACCCCACCAACAGTCTGGGATAGGTGAAGGTTTCACAGCAGATGGATGCTGAGAAGTGTGATTAAGATGATGATGATGATCACTTCCACCACCACCTCCACCTACACTACCACTGCAACCACAACTTCTACTACTACTGCTGCTGCTACTACTACTACTACTACTACTATTTTTTTTATGTTTTGCTGACTGTGCATCTCAGTATAATCTTAGTAACTGACCAACTTAATGCACAAATTCTTGTTTTATAATAAGTTTATTATATGCCTCTACATGTTTCGAGCACTATTGTGCTCATCATCAGGAGGTCAAAATTGTATTATACAGCATCTG
>Ga0123352_10005324_pt1 | contig 19328 bp, 13 predicted proteins | sample TergutLab28metaG_FD_89700 | JGI IMG/M metagenome (GOLD analysis project Ga0123352, IMG submission 89700) | Labiotermes labralis P1 segment gut microbial communities from Petit-Saut dam, French Guiana - Lab288 P1 | ecosystem: Host-associated > Arthropoda: Insects > Digestive system > Gut ... | reverse complement strand
TGACCTTTTTCTTTGTCGGCAAGATATTTTACTATCATGCCGCATAGGGTTGTTTTACCTGTGCCGCCCTTTCCGGCAACTGCTATAATCTTAGGCACTTGATATCCTCCCTTGATAAAAAATGCGGTAACTAAAACTGTACTACACAAGCACAAAAAAAGCAAGAATTTTGTGCACAGTACACACCGCATGCAGACTCCAGACTTTATGTCTTGATATATTAATGACATATCACAACACACAATCCTCAATCTGCATGCGCGCTACACGTAAAACCAATATCACATATATGGATCCACAAATGATAATATGGAGTTTATAAAACCAGCTAATAAGGGTATGCATATTAAATGTTTAGAAAATAATTTATCTCATTGTATCAACACCAAAGAATTTTAATTCACGAACAAAACACTTCCGAAACTACGCCGCTGTTCGAACAATTACATGACACTCAACCACAACACGCATGCTATTAAACAAAATGCCAGGGCATGCCGACCCGTCTCTCCGAAACATTTGCAGTACTCAAGTTATCCATCGCAACATAGTCACATCTACACAGGGTATGTAATAAAAAGTCACATCGACATAGGGTATGTACGTTTATACTACACTATCTAACCACTAAAAATATAATTACCTTATTTATAAATTAATAATATTTGTTTTTTATTCAACTATTTTCAAGACAAACTCTCAATATCAAGGTGAATACTTTTGACAAAGATGTTCGTTTGCATTTAACAACAAAAAGTGTATCACGATACAAATGAATTCATCTAATGTGCTCAAAATATTATCGTGTATTTTATTTAACACTTGTAATAAACGAACTGCGCTGACTTCCGTTAAACACGTAGGCTACTTCCAATATACTGTATATCATGATCCATCACAATTATACAAACCTATAAAGAAATGCCTCCAGTTTAACCCCTTGACTCTTTTACACCACATCAACATGAACAAAAGAAACTGACCGTTTTATGTTTGTATTACTTTGATTCGCAGATGACGGTCCTTTGCGGACCGAAAAATGTAGGAATATTCTGTCATATTATAATATAAATATCTAAGGAAGAAGTTCATGTATTTTGTTGGTTTAGAGTCGTGAATCTGTTATCAATAATGCACGGCATGCAAAATATAAAGTTCTCTAGCCTATGTCAATAAGCCAAACCGCTCATCGGCAGAGAAGTTTATCACTACTAACATTCGCGTGAAAAGGACACACGTCAGGAAATAATTATTGTTATGGTAATGAATAGACACCGTCATCACTATACTTGAAACAAAAAAGTACTGGGACTGTACAACAGGCAGATGAAACGTTCGGAGCGAAATGAATAATGCCGCATCAGTCACGACGTGAACTTAGATAAAAAAGCTTATCTGCTCTAAACCTAAAACCTTCTTTGGTTATATCATAGCACCAATTTTCTTGGCAAGTCCACTTGTCCACAGTAAAAATCTCCGAGTCCTACGATTTGGATGCAATTTGGCACAGGTGCCTGACACTGAAACCTGTCAGACAAATTTGAGTTTTAATTCGTTTATCACATTCTTTCATATTCTATGGTTCCATTCTTTATAATTGTATATATGGTTGTCAGATGTAGCCGATCATTTTTAGTCTAGTTGTTTCTTAGGATTGCTAGCATCAGTTACGGACGGTTCATGGCATGCGTCATAAGTTAATCTGTCAATGTACATTCAGGACCATTGGTGATAGGTAGAAGGGGAGAGATTTAAATGAGAAAACGTTAGCAGCGGACAACGGACGCTGGCAATCCAGTGCGAATTCAGTCGCGTACGAGTGTGGTGTAAGTAGGAGTACAGAGAAGTGACTGTGTTAGTTTCCTAGAAATGATCTAGTTGTTTTACTGGATATAGCGATCCATTATTTTATATCAAGAATAAATTGCGTAAACAAAACAAAAGTAAAAAAGAAATACCTAAAACTAAATGTGATTCGGTGAACCACACCCGTTTCCCGAAATATGATCACCTACCAGACTGAGCGCATCGGGACAACAAAGTTACAAAGGGTGATCGTTTAAAATGTTTTGTATGCTTCTGTGTAATTTTGTAAACTATGTATTTGTATTGTAACGTTTATGTATTCTTATTGTTATGTACGAGTATGTTCTGTTTTGTGTATTTTGTTTCATTATGTTGTTCTGTGTATTTTTTGTGTGTAAATGTGTATTGTACTACTGCCACCCGGTAGCAACCCAACTGCAGTTAACAAATATTTTTTTGTTTTGTTTTGTTTTTGACACGACAGCCCTCAGTGGGCCAGGGCCTCCTCATTCACGAGGTTTCTAGATCACACACAACGACGCTTCACGGTCGGTAGGACTCCTCTGGATGAGTGATCAGCTCGTCGCAGAGACCTCGACCTAACAACACACAACACTAACAACAGACAAACATCCATGGCCCCGGTGGGATTCGAACCCATAATCTCAGCAGGCGACCTACGACTCAGACCGCACGGCCACTGGGACCGGCAGTTAACAAATACGTATATCATATCATAATTCATCGACACCCTTTCCAAAACAGAGCCCACAGAATAAGATCCTGTCAAGAAAGGTACATGTCATTCTTTTGAACAAATGAAGTTGAATATGTCCACTACATCACTCAACTCAGATTTGTCTGAGTTACACCAAAAAGGAGGGTCTTTGTTTAGATGCTGTTAGTTACCCAGACAATCAACAAACCACCCTGCCGTTCTTGAGATGTCAACTTAATTACTGTGTCTACACGTGACCGGCACCAATTCCAATCACTGAAGATGAGATAAAAAGTACAATATATTCCCTAAAGCCAAAAAAATCGTTATGATGAAATAAGTAAAATACAAAAAGCCTATGCATCTCTTATTATTCACCCATTAAGTTACATTTATAATCACTCACTATATACGGGTATATTTCCTGACCATCTTAAAATTGCAGTAGTAAAACCACTTTACAATAAAGACAAAACTAGTATGACAAATGACAGGCCTATCTCATTATTAACAGTTTTTTCTAAGGTACTCAAGAAAGCCAAGCACAGTGGATTAAGCCAGCACCTGCATACTACCAACACACTGGTCACAGAACAGTGCGGTTTTGGGAAAGGGAGATCAACTGAAGATGCAACCTGCAGATTAACAAATAGTATATTCAAATCCATTAAACAAAAAATGCATGTTGGAGGAACTTTCTGTGATTTGGCAAAGGCTTTTGAGTGTGTGAATCATAAAATTTTGTTAGCTAAATTACACATCCATGGAATTCAGGAAGATTGATTTAGGTCCTATTGAACTAACAGAAGACAGAAAGTCGAAGCAAAATCACCTAATTCAAATAAAAATTTTTTGTCTGACTAGGGTAAACTGAAACATGGAGTTCCCCGAAGAGCAATTCTAGGTCCTCTGTTGTTCATAATATATATAAAAACGACCTTCCCCTGAGAAAAAATTCTGTATCAGAACCAATACTATTTGCTGATGACACTAGTGTCATAATTTCAAGCAGAAATTTTGAACATTTTTGTTCAGTGTCAAATTTACTTCTCTCTCATATGATTAAATGGTTTGATACCAATAATTTAGTTCTAAATTTGCATAAAACGAATAGAATGAAGTTCACAAAATTCTACATTACATATCGGTTATAAAGAAAAGTATCAATGAAACAGTGAATACAAAATTTCTTGGTTTGTAAATTGATAACCACATAAATTGGAGGAGCCAAGGTAAATGGAGCATGTTATGCCATTAGTTCAGTGGTCCATATCAGTAACATAAACACTCTCAAATCATTTATCTTAGAATTAACCAACTTGATGCACAAAATTTTTGTTCTACAAGAAGTTTATTTCACGCCTCTACATGTTTCGAGGAGGACTCTCCTCTCTCAACCTGTGCACGGGATGGCCACCTATAGGTGTGAGGACACCAGAGGCTGTATAATACAATTTTGACCTCCAGATGATAAGCACATGGTGCTCGAAACATGTAGAGGCATGAAATAAACTTATTGTAAAACAAAAATTTTGTACATCAAGTTGTTTAATTCCGAGATGCACGGTCAGCAAAATATAAAAAAATACGCTCAAATCAATTTATTTCATTCTATTATAAAATATGGAATAATATTGTGGGGTAACACTTCCAAGAGTGGCGAGATTTTCAGTTCACAAAAGAAAATCGTCACAATTATGGCTGGTACACAATGCAGACCTTCATGTAGAACAATTAGAGATTCCACCTTTTCCATGCCAGTACATACTTTCATTTATGAGCTGCATTATCAATAATCAGGAAATTTTTCAAACAAATTCATCTATACACAATATTAATACCAGTAATAAACATCATCTTCATTGACTAAATACCAACCAATCTTGTTTTCAAAAAAGTACATTCTATGCTGGCATTAAAATTTTCAAATTTACAACCTAGTGTGACAATCCTCAAGAATGACAAGGCGAAATTCAAAGTAGCTGTAAGAAAATGCCTATATACACACCCCTTTAACTCTGTAGATGAATTCTTTATGTGTAAAGATGATTTATAATATCGTTATTGTAAAATGTTTGTTGTACAGGGTGATTATGTTACTAGAGGCCCCAGTAGTACAATAAGCCTTAAGGCTGCAGTACATACATGGCATTCGCTACAGGCCCTATTGACATGTTCAGCCTTGAAATACCATAATCACCTACCAATAATTATTAAAATACTTTGAGAAAAGTATATGTAACCACAAAATTCATTGTAAGAATGAGGGGTCATTCTTACGAATTTGTTAAAATATTTGTATAATTACTCGTACTTAATTATGGCCTTGTACAGCCAAAAATTTTACATGTTTGACATCAAATAAATGTAAATTTGGTTACAATATTACCTTATTTATATTTATTATTATATTTACATATCATGTCACACCTTATTTATACATCATGTGCAACAGGATGTATGGAATGAAGTACTGCTTTGCTGACCGAGATTTCAAAAATATGAACTTTTATCACAAGTAAAAAAGTTTCAGATGCACTGCAGGTACTGGTTTAGGTCAATAAACAAACAATAAACAGAAGCTAGCCAGATGTTTTATTATTAAAACAATATATACACAGTTGAAAGGCACAATAAGCACAGGTATTTTCACACACAACTTCAACACACAAAAAATCTTTCGTTAATAATATATATGTATATAGATATAGATAAATTGGCACAAATTTAATTATTACAAATATTGACCACAGCCAAAATATAGGCATATGATGTATATGAATATATAAACAATGACTATGTGTAACAACAATACTGAGATTCCTAAAAAATTTCACTAAATAACAAAGCATACCAATCCTATTTTAAATATGGGAAAACCTGGTAAAGTAATCACTAAAATAAGGTCCAAGAGAAATCTGTGGAAGAAATAATGACATATAATTGCCATTAACTATCTCCATCTGAAAATAACAAGCATGCCCAAATGAACTTCAGATAGTGTTTAAAACAGCCGCCCCCTCCCAAAAAAATACATGTCTGCTCTACACGCATATGCAATACAAGTGGACAACAGCCACAAAGTACAGAAGAAAGGGAGATAAACATTCAATGGTGCATGCTTAACACACCAGGTTATACTAATGATATTCTTGAACACAGTGAGTTTCATGCAAACAGTAACAAAGGTACCAGTCTGTTTAGCAATGTACCATCCCACTACAAAAACTGGAGAAATTAAAAAATAAGAGGTATTCTCTTCTCTATTCAATTAAAAAAACTGTTTTGCTCAACGTTAACTGTATGCACAGTGACTCTTACCCATCAAAGTGTTTCTTAGTGTCTTAGTCATGCAGGTAAATTCATGGACCAATTACAGGGTCCCAAAATATGATTTAATTCAGGCACCATAATAAATATATACATAATATGATAATGTTAGTACTTGCAAGTTGTGCAGTTGTATATGCACAGAATTTGACTTCTAGACCAGTATTTTCCATTGCTTAAATATCATCATTATGTTCATTAAAGAGAATTTTCTCTCAAATTAATAGTGGGACATGCAAGTCCATAAGGAGGATATGCCAATAAATATATATGTACTTAGGCAAAAAAAACAAATTACATGAATGAAAATTCTATATGTTAATACTCCCAAAATATATATCATTGTGATGTTTGGAAGTGTTATAAAAAACCGGTATGACAGGGATGATGCAGCTAACAGATCAATCAGACTTGTAAGTGAAGTGGCACTTTACATGAATTAAAGTGAAGAGAACATTACATATGGTAACACTCTTATAATATAAATAATTTACAGTGGAGGAGTGTGAAAGGTAGGGTTATTGTAAGTACTGTTGCTGAGATTTGGGTCTTCTGGGCTGTTACGTCATGGTAGCTTGTACATGGTTACCAGTGTTTCGGGAATGTAGTACCATCCACATGGAAATAGACCCATCAAGCAATGACCACCAGGTTCTAATCTTGTGAAACTGCTAAGTAAACTGTGCACCTACATAAAACCAGACACCCTCACTTTACATCCAATTCCATCTCTCCTTTTTAGATATTCATCCACAGGCACCCAACTAACAAATTTCTGGCCACATAAAACACTCGACAGAACCAAACAGCAATTGCACAATGGCACCCAATCAGAGAACGATGGTTCAAGAGGGCTTTGTGGCAGCAAGGCTCTAGATGGTTATATACAGGTACACAATTATGACAGAAATATGAAAAGCATATTATTGGAAGAAAGTAAACTGTGATGTGACAATCTTGTCCCCCACCTCCCTGTATGTCCTAAAGTATGCAATTTGCAACACAATACTTTCCCAATGCAAGAGCAGAATTAACGGAAGTGCTGGTGTGGGAAATCTCATAAATAATGCCACATGATAATTAAGAATTAAATGAACAACAAACAAATACATTTATTATAATATTAATCAAAAGAACAATAACCAACTGGTCACAGTTCTCTGTTGGAACACAGTCACATAAACTTGTATAATACAAACACAAGAATGACAATGCCCCTAGACCTCATTGTAATACACAGCAAAGAATACAAGAAGGTTCCAAACTCTTCTTAAACAAAAAATAAAATATATGCATGGTGTTGCCAGAAACTCAACAAACAAACACAGAAATACAGACAAAACCCAACAACACACAACACCAACAAGGAGCCAATATACCAATCATCCAAGCCAAACCATAATTTATAATTCCCAGTCTGTGATGCAAAATTAGAAATTATTTGCTAAGATGGAGGCTGTATACAGAGTGATTCATAAAGGCAGCAGCACGTAGTATGAAAACAAAGGTTTGGGTGTGGCAAAGCAGACAGCATTGTAGGAGAGACAGGAGTACCATCCACAGAGCACAGTGATTATAAGTGACAGACAACATTTCATTGAAAAGATGCTGAATGGCAACATGAATCGTGCAAGTCATAACATCCAATCCAAGTTTTAAGCATTACTTCACATGAATGGTGATAGGATACAATAAAGAGTGGCAAACAGTCATGAACATTCCAGTAAATGAAGTATCAATTCACTTCAATCTTGAGGAAGACAAGGTGTGCACTACTGCCTAATTCTGAATTGCACTGCACTGTTATCAAAAGAGGAATAATTAAGAAACTCATGAAAATGAATCTCAAAATGTTATGGTTTTAATCACTTGAACAGAGAATGTCACATGGCAGTGAGCAAAAAGGAACATGTACCTCTCAGATTCATTGAGCTAGCAGAAGCAAGCCTAAGCATCAGTGAATGTAATAGGTCTGGTATTCTACTGCGAGTGATTTCTGTTGTCTTATTTATTTTACACCCAACAGTTTTCCAGGTTTCCCTTCCAAATAAGTTACAAAGAAGGAAGTCAGTAAACAATCTGCTTATTCATTGTGCCTATTATGAAAAACACATACAGCAAGGGTGCACAAATCCTAGATACCAGGTCGCCATGACAACTAAATTACACATGGTGACACCTGACATTTGTGGGTCCATTCTGACATCTAGAATTTTGGGGTGGTTCCAAGATTTATCAAAAATCAGTACACCCCTGACATATAGTATATACAGAGTCATTCATAAGTCCGTGAAACATGTTAGAAAACTGGCCGATGCCACAGTTGAATGAAGACAGTAATGATTACATCTTTCAACAAGACAGCTCTCCGGCTCACTACAAAGACGTGCGAGGGTATCTCAATCAAAACTTGCCACAGAGGTGGATAGGATGCACAGGAAAAGAAGATGACGCGTTAATGCGGTGGCCACCCCGGTCCCCGGATTTAACCCTGTGCGCCTTTTGTTCTGGGGGTTTGTGAAGGACACTGTCTTTGTGCCTCCGCTCCCCACTAATCTCCAGATTTTCGCAACCATATCACCGCTGCTGTGGCTCTGGTCAACTGTAATATGATGACACGTGTGTGGAACAAGTTGGACTATCGCATAGATGTCTGCCGTATTACCAAAGGTGGACACATTAAGCATCTGTGAAATATGTAAAAAAATTTGGAGAGTTTCTCTCTCTATCAGCGTAAGAACTGTCATGATCCGTTGAGTAGTTTATTAGTTGCGAATTTTTAAAATGTTTCACGGACTTATGAATAACCCTGTATATAAAACTGAATTACATATCCAGAATAGGCATTATACTAGTATAATACAACCGGCCACTCCTTTTTATACTGAAGTCTACTGTTACATGATGTCACTAGCGAAGCGACATTCATGAGCAGGGAGGTTGTTCTGGTGCAGCTTGTACATTGAACCCCTACATGACTATACCTCACATTCCATCAGCCTACACACTGCTAACCCTTAACACATTACAAGTGCACTGCATCAGTGCCACTTGCAGAACTTGGTGCAGCAAGTATCAGAACTGCGATAATAAATAGCATACACTTCAGATCAATAAAAGAATTTTGGATAATCCTGAGATCACCTTCCTGAACTATTTTCTTTTTACTTTCTATTTATTTATTTATTAATTTATAGACTGTATCTTATGACTGAGATTCAGGTAATATGTTAGCAAAATAATATTTACATAAAACTTTATATGTTTCATATACATGAATTAAAGGATATTTACACTTTGTAGTGAACCAACAAATGCACACTGATAAAATATGTTTTATCAAATATTAATTTTAAACTGTATGTTGCAAAGCGTCCAGGTTATGGTCACAAAAATGACCAAAACATGCAAGTTGATATTAATGTATGATAAAGCATATTTTATTGGTGCACATGTCAGTTTACTATAAAAATGTAAATTTACAGTTAAATCTGTGCTGCCTGAAGGTAAAAGGTGCTCCCCTGAGTCTTGGGGCTTGGAATTGGGATTAAGCCCCTGTGCAGGAGCACCTGTGGCCCTGGTCATCATACCCAAAAATATGTCCCTTTTTCTCCCTCTATATCATTAGTACTGATAATTGACTTCCTACTACACTCATTAGATTAACCTATCAGAATATATATTCCTAAATGGTATTCAAATAGACGTTCACACGAATGTACCAAAAGCAAGGTTTTCAAAAATTACTGATCGGGGTACATTATTTACTCCTTATGGTGTTTTCAAGGTCTTTAACAGTCCTCAGCTTTAAAGTATCATGTGTGAGCAATGCTACATCAATATTTGTTTGAAATATGTAAGTATAGTAAAGACTCAAAAGTACATCTACTCATTCCTCCAGATTCAAAATTGTTACTGATGCATAACAATTTTCACTGTCATTTGTGTCACACAAGCAATTTTATCAAAGCATGTGATATGTGATATTGTTCAAAGTAGATGCTGAGTTCTGACTGTAATGTGCATCATCCTGACATAGCAAAAGGCATGATGACATAATGCTGTTTTTCTGGCAGTATTGTCTAATGAGCCTTCTATCACCAAAACACATTCTGTAACCCTTGAACAGATTTAGAAAGGACATGGATCAAATCAAAGTTTCCTCAAATAATGGAAGAAACACAGACAACACTTACCATTGTTTTAAAATGGTACTTGTTTGCGCATGATACCCAATTCAGCGAATATATGATGCTGGTGGCTGTGGTTGGTCAAAAAAGGAATTTATTTGCTACAGCACACTAGTGACATAAAGCCTCACTGTGACATTTAGAGCCAGTCTGTGTAGACAGCTTGTTTTATCAAAAGAATTTTGTGCTCTGTATTTCCCATATAATGTATGTTCTTCAATCAGTCATCATGAGTCAGAACAGTCTCAAGTCAACTGTATGTACATGGATAGGCAATTTAACAACTGACCAGCTAGATGAGACATAATGATAATATAGTACCATTAATTTAAACTACTCCGATTGCTAGTCACTTCCCAATGTGTCATTTATGCTATACACCAAGCCTCTCACTGGCTCATTCCTACACTTGTATGAGAGAGGCTGTCAGGTCTCTGTCAGTCATCTGTAGTTGCTATGTGGATCTCTTCACAATATTATTCTAACTAGTGACAATACAAGTAACACTGTCACAAATTCAAATAAAATTTTCCCGACAAACCAGTTACACACAAAAACAATTTACAAATAATGAGAAAGTTTCAAGTAACAGGTTCCAATTTTTTTCTTTGCATGAGTCTTCTGCATTTTCTGTTACTGTCTAGTAACATAAAATGCAGAGGATACATGCAAAGAAAAAAATTACATAAAACTGATATTACGTTCAAAACATCACCAAGAAACTCCTTGGCATAGCTAATATGTGTATCTGCATTACTGGCACAAAATGCAACAGAACTGCTCCATTTGCATCTGAAAAAAAACTGTGGTTCACAAACTCTCGAACAATGCAGATCATGAAATAACTGAATTTGTGAACTGGTACCTCCAGGGGTTGCATGTTGGAAAATTCATCTCTACACTCATTCTGTTTAGCCATTACACTTAACTCTGATCTCACATGGGTGAGTGTACAATAAAATCCTCTCTAATTCCTTCTAAACTTCATGAGGATAAAGAATTCCGCCATAAAACAAAATGACAAAGCAATATGATTTCACATTCACAAACTGCTAAAAAATCAAGAAAGAGCAGTAAGCACATATCTTATAACCATCATCTTACTCTCCATTCAGGCATAAAAGAACCAGACCAGCAAGCAATGCCATTATATTTGTTTAAAAATATATATTTGGTATGTGCAGAAAGCAAAATAACCCATTAATCTCACAGTATTTGTGAAACGGGTATTTGTATGGCTAATAATAATAATAATAATAATAATATGGGCCACTCAGCATGCTGTGAACTCCACTTCTATCTGGTCCTACCTGCCTCAAGGTAGTTCAGATGTACTTTATATTCATTCCAAGTGAAGTGTAATGCCAAGGTTAATAACGCATGGGACAAATACACCCAATCCCCCTACCAGTTTCATGACATGGTTTTTAGGCACATGGACTTAGCTTCTTAATATCACTTAGACGTCAAAATAAGTGACTTTATAATACTTCTGTGTGCTGCAGTGCTGAATTACAGTTATTTACATACATTACTGTGGAAAAATGTATGTCACTCTGGAGCTACTCTGCAAAACACTCAAATTATTAGACATAAGGAAACAGCATTAAGAAAAGTTTTGAAGAATAAAATTTAAATCAGCTTACCGCCTTCATTATTATTAGTTTGTTACTTGTAAAATCAAAATAATTAAGTAACCAAGAACTTTTGCTGAAATAACTCTTTCATGGCATCCTACAAAGGTACAATGGAATTAAATGCATGTCCACTATACTTCCACAACCTGCTATAGGGTTACATACCAGTATGGTCACACAAAGCTTAATACATTATACTGAGCATGTAATGTCCCATAACAATTAACTCTGTTTGTATATGCTCAGAGTCCCTCCTGAGTCTGGAATCCGGTAAATTTTGTTTTCTGCCTCATCTATAATACAATGCTGCCACATCAGCAATTACCACATTTTGACTGTGGAGGCTGCAGTATCACATCAGCTTCTTCATCTCCAGGTTTAGGTCTTCCACGTCGACCTGGCAACATGGCACGATCTACAGCCATCTCCATCCTCTTCATGACACGGTCCAGGAGCATTTCAACAGCTCGTGATACATTATGACCAGTTGCTGCACTGGTCTCCAAATACAACAAGCTGTAGGGCGAAATAATTGTTAATGCAAATTACAAGACATGGTAGGCAGCATTCACATCCCATTTGAAGGTCTTATCTTAGCAGTGTTCTGGAAGAAGTGAGACATATTATAATAAAGTTCTGTTGGGGTAAATAGCACAGTGATGTAGGCTGGAACCAACGAACTACAGAAGGAATGTTCCTGAATCACTTTAATAATTAACCAACAAATGCACTATATAAAATTTCACATTAAAACACCTAAAATTGCTCCGACATGATTCAATCCTAAGTTCATCCTCAGAAAGCTACATTGTTCCTTGCTAAAGTCATTTTAAAAACATTCACAAAATAATTCCATTATATTAACAGGGTGTTGTGGCAGCATATCGTGTTGTGTAAGAGTATGTTGTTAGGAATGAGGATAGGAGTAGGAGAATGTTCCTGAGTCAGCCCATTCAGCATTCAGAAATTACAAAGTTCAATGGAGAAATCTGAATAAAGAAAAAGAATTAACAGCCTAATATATGATACTTCCATGATGCCTGAATGCAGCACAGTCTTTACAGACAATTATCCTCATAAGTATGGAATAAATGTCTCTTCCATATTGACACTGACAGATTCCCCAACATGCCTCCAATGCAATTACTCATAACTGTAAGTTGTCCAAAAGACACTCAATTTGTATTTATTGTCCGTCATACACAACAATGTGGTGTAAAGTTAAGTTATACAACAATTAACAAAGCTACATGTTTCAACCCCTTGGGGTCATCTTCAGGCTTATAAAATATGATATCATACAAGGTACATCTGTTGTTGCTACCTACAGGATCCTGTGGTTTACAGTACGCTAGTTATAAAATATGCCATATAAAAGTATCTATATTTTAATCAACATTTTTATATAACATATTTTATAACTAGCTTGTTGTTGTCTAATCTCTCTTTCACAGTCTCATGAAACAACAATTCACCATAAACACTAACAAATTGACAATGAAAATCAGCTGGAGCTTCTTTCTCGTCGAGAAATTGAATAACAGAACACACTTCACACTTGGTGGGATTTGGAATTGCCACATCACTTTAAACTCGCACAACCCACAAACATGTTGGTCAGAAAGAGCGTAATGGCCACCGCGAAGTGAACTAGTATGCTAGACACAACAGGGTTGCCATCTTCACTGTTGTTATTTCCCTTCCCCTCCCACTCGTTCTCTATCTTTAATTTCTGGATAACCCTCGTATTTCAAAGACACAGGAAGAGAGAGAGGTGTTACATATTGCTAGAATTACTACAAGCAAAAGAAACTGAAATACTCGGAAATAAATCTGCACTAGCACCATTCTGCCCATGACATATCCTAAACAGACAGCTCAGTATGCAAATTCCAAATTATGAGAGGAAGACTCATATTAAATTGTCCCATTACATCACATTACATTAATATCATAATGCACTCAGCTTACCCATACTTTTCAGCTGTCTCCCTGGCACGATGCTCACTGATAATTCTCCTGTCTTCTATGTCACATTTGTTCCCACACAGCACTACATCTGGATCCTCACAATAGGCATGTGTCTACAAAAACCCAAACATCTGAATTTGATTCACATGTAACAGTTCACAACTGATGAAAAGGACTTTTCCAAAACCCCACAACTCAACAACATTAAGGAGCACATTCTGTATCAAAGAAAACAGTTCCACATCTATTCTCTGCACTCTGCACTCTGAATTTGCATTCAAGTGTACGTAAATCTCATAAAGTTAAAACATCTATTATTACACTTAGTATACCATCACTAATATGACCACTATTTCCCGGGGGTAAAGTGTGGCTGGGGCGTGCTGCTGACCACTCACCCCCTTCTAGTGCCGCGGTCATGGAAGAGTAGAGCTACACCTGTACCCACCCTCTGGGCCACATCGGGCCTGTAACGGGAACACTTTACCTTTACCTTTACCTTTACTATGACCACTATGATTAGATTACTGCACTTTGGCAGTAACGTTACTGTCACTCCATCTGTCACTGCATCTGCCAGAGAGCTACAGCGATTTCAAAAAATTAAAAAATACAAATTTAGATTGGCCTACAAATGTATAAAGTACATACCAAATTCATATATATATATATATATATATATATATACATACACACCAAAATCAACATCCATCTTGCAATTCTTGAGCTGAAACATACAGATGGACAGACATAACCATCAAGCTGTGTAAAGAATAAAAACTGGCTTTACAGATAGCCACATTTGAGAACATAAGAATGTGAGACTCTTCATGAAGAAAGATTAAGAATATGGTGAAGATCACAGCTTTCTGGGAAGCCATGTCACACAGTTTGGTAGAAACATAGCAATATTTTGGATAAACCTGCTGCCTCCATCTTTGGTGCAGAAAATGGATGCAGCAGGTTCCTGTGCAGTTTTGTTACCTGTCTATTAAACCACATGGCAATATAAACCAGAAGACCATAAAACTTTTTAGTTATCAGCAAAAGACCTTAAAATAACACAATGTGTCATGAAGTGTAAATATACACTGCTGCACAATGAACCAAACATGGAGGAAAAAGGGATGACAAAACTATCAAAAAGTCATCAACGTCCACTTCACATACTTCATGAAGATGAACTGCCTTATTCCTTCTAGACATATTTCATCTTAGCACAAAAAAAAAAAAGACAAGCAGTCAGTGTTTGACACTTTACACTCTTTTGTGTGACAAAATAATTTGAGAACTATGGAGCAGTAGAGTGCCACTATTCAGTATAGATACTGTGCAAACTAAATGGCATGTGCATAGATAACTAATAATTTCATGTATTCTTATTAGATTACATGATTTATAGGCTTATAACAGCTTTGATCCAACTATGGTGAGTCACTCTAAACAGAGCTGATACAGAACTAAGTTTCAGTGCAGGTCTGTTCTAGTTTTCTACTCATTGCTTGGCAAGAAATAATAGAAATTGGCTGAGGTGTCCTTCACTATTTTAGGGACAAGAAGCCAACATTGGTGCTTTGTTTTATGTGACTGATCATGGCTAATGCATGTTGTAAGGTTTATCATGCTTAACTGACATAAATTAGACAGTAGGCAGAAGCAGCCCACAATTACTATAAGCATAAAAAATATTTCTTACTAGGCAAACATTTTTACACAGGAAACTCCTTAATTTTGTGGATGAAATACACAAGCTCTACCCACAGAAAAGTATGCTGTGCATTATGGACAGAGCTATTCTGCTACATGTAAAGAGTGCCAAAATATTAGTTTACTGTTTTGTCATACCAAAAGCCAAAACACAAAAAACCAAAGTTTTGAATATAAAATGTGTTATAAAAGGACGTAATTAATAACATATTGCACTTAAGTCCAAGTTTTGAAAATGTAATGAATATTATGAATAACAGTTGTCTTTACTAGCAAAAAATGCTACACAAATATACTTTATACATAAAAGTTACCAGTCATAGAACACAATAACTATTCTTAACAATTTATGTCACTGAAGTTATGACACCACAGGAGTATCATCATCCAGTCAGCCAGGAAACAAAAATGCTATTAAACTGCAAACTCCAAACTTTTTGACATATATTTCATTCATTTGAAGTACTTTTCATAATTAATGATACAGCATAAATGATCAGCTGCAGTTTTACTCTAATTTTTCTCTTTGAATTTTTCCTCATCTGACAAAGATATTTGACATTCTTAACAACTAAGAAGATGGGAGTTCATTACTCCCTGTGCCACAACATATTACACGTATTACATATAATACCTCAACATATGAAAGGTATGTGCTCCTGGAGTTCCATCTGTGTAGTGAAACTCAGGACACTAAATAACCTTAAACATTAATACTGCAAGGATATGTTCTAAGTTACTGTAACTTTCCACTACACACTACAATAAAAATTAAGATTTTCTGTACTTTTTGTTCATATTACAGACAAAGAAATGTTTTAGTGAAAATATTTTACATTACAGCACTGTAATAATTACAGCAACAACAATTATTACTATTATCGAATTTCTCACTTCTCAGCTTGGGCTGGAAAATATTCACCTATCCTGGGATGTAGTAACCAACAGGATTAGGCTCGGTGGTCTTACTTGTAGTTTAAAAAGTTTCTTACAATTGTACATGTGCCAAGAATTACAGATTTTTGCAGTTGTATATATGTATTCGTGTGCAGGTTAAGTCTTGTTAGACGTTGTGATAGTGACTTTGGAATTACTCCCGGAGGTGATATTACTATCGGATCACTTGTGCTGTCTTTTGCTTCCACATAGCACATATTTCATTTGCCAGTTCTTGGTACTTGTTTTGTTTGTCAGTTGTTATTATTATTGTTGTTGTTGTTGTTGTTGTTGTCATTATTATTATTATTATTATTATTATTATTATTATTATTATTATTATTATTTAAAGCAAAAATATGGAAGAACTCAAGACTGAACCAATGCATGGACAATTCTACTGGGACCTTGAAAAATCATCAAAAAGGAAAAATCCCTGGCATGGTTATGTAGCTCAGGCCTAAAGGGGAAAATGGAGAGTGTACTAATAGCAGCTCAAGATCGAGCACTCAACATGCATTATCATCACAGGAACATTATGAAGCAACCTAATGATGTACTACAAGGCAGAAGAACACATTAAACATATTGTTGCAGGATGCACAACACTTGCACCAACTGAATACACTAATAGACACAATAATGTGGCTGGTTATAGCAAATGGATGATATGTAACCATATGGGGTTACAAGTTACTGATAAGTACTATGAACATACACCTGAGAGAGAAATAATTGCCAACAGTACCACTATCATGTGGGATGTACCTGTTATCACAAATCGCACAATACCAGCAAACTGATCTAGTATAACACAGCATGATATAAAACAGAAGACTTTCCTATTGATATAGCCATACCAGATTACTCAAACATAGATACAAAACAAACTAAAAATTAAGCACATATAAAGACCCAAAGATCAAGGTCAGCAGTATGTGGTAAGTGAAGACAAACACTGTGCCAGTTACAACTGCAGCATTAGGAACAATTAAGAAGGGATTACATCGGAACCTTCAGTTGCTCCCAGGGCACCCGTCAGCCATAGAACTATAAAAGATCACACTAATGAACACGGCACACATCATTTGTAAAGTGCTGAAGTACATCACCTTGATCACTTGTTGAGGACTGGACCTACCAGAAGACTGCCACCTAATAACTAACAGGCAAGAATAAATTTATAACAACAACAACATATGCAGTTATTTTTTTAATATAATTTTATGACAGAATAGCTGATGAACAACAATGGGAGCCAGTGATGATGACATTCCAGGTTAGGATCTTTCTTCTGATCTGACGAAGACTGGTGCTGTGCTTTAAAAAAGGCATGTAAAGTGAGTTACTCAACCTTCTTCTCTGTTCTGCTACAACTGACACTGTTATTGGTATAAGTTATCCAGTGTAATATGAATGGTGGTAAATGCCATATGAAATGAGTTTGCAAATGTCCAAAATATATTGCTGGGTGTTGATTTACCTACACAATGTCCATAAGAATTTTGCAGCTGTGGCATTGTGGGTGTACTTACTTTGTACATGTCATAGACAGTTAATTAAATCATGAGTTTCATTTTTGTTTAGTACTATATTATTTCATAACACATAAAATTCTTACATTTTTAAACTAATACAAGATACACAATTGTTCTAGAATGGAGAACAACAATGTTTTTAGCTTCCTAAGTAAAACAATGACAATAAATCTCAAGTCTGCATACTGAAACTTAACTGTAACTCATTAAATTAATAAATGTCATTACTTATTAAACTCAAAACTTTGGAAATGCTTAGAAACAGTATACACGAGTTACTTTGAGAGACAAAATTGGAAGTGAAGATTCAAGCATATTTGGAAGAAGAGCATAGCACTGAAAGTATTAAAGCAATATGTAAGAAGAATTCTGACATACATTTTCATGACGGACATTGTTTTAGGGGCTACTGTAGGTGAAACTTGCAATGGCCACATATAATATGATGGGAACAATTGCAGCCTTGAAACAGGACCATATGGTATGGCCCAAACCTTGTTTGGAATAAAAGAAAGAATCAGAAACACAGGTATGAAAACTGTCTCCTTGTTACATGCATTAATAATTAACTTCTTATTTACAATGTCTGACCACTACACTGAGAAAGTGGCATTATTTCTATATGTCAGGTCATACAGACTTAATATTTAAAGACAACTGCAAAACAAAAAGCACAGAGGACTAATAATAATAATGATAATAATATGTGAGCAACTAGCACCTACCAAGTATGTAAAGAGACGTGATGGACTAGCCAAAATTATCCATCAGAAACTGGCAGAAGCAGCTGAATTGATTGACAATAAAAGTCCATATTATAAGTACACACCAGCCAATGTACTGGAGAATGTAAATTTCAAGCTGTACTGGAATCGCAGCATACTTACGGGAAAAACAATATCTTTCAATCGACCTGACATAACTTTTATGAATAAGAAAACAAAGAACACCTGTTTGATAGACATAGCTGTCCCAAATACACATAATCTCGCCAAAACAATAACCGACAAACAAAACAAGTACCAAGAACTGGCAAATGAAATATGTGCCATGTGTAAGCAAAAGGCAGCATAAGTTATCCCGATAGTAATATCATCTACAGGAGTAATTCCAAAGTCACTGTCACAAAGTCTAACAAGACTTAACTTGCACCCGAATACATATATACAACTGCAAAATCTGTAATTCTTGGCACATGTTCAATTGTAAGAAACTTTTTAAACTACAAGTAAGAGCACCGAGCCTAATCCTGTTGATTACTACATCCCAGGATAGGTGAATATTTCCCAGCCAAAGCTGAGAAGTGAAGAATTCGATGATGATGATGATGATGATGATGATAATAATAATAATAATAACAGGAGACAGAAATGTGATTAAAAAGGAAGCCAAGAAGATTCTAAAATATAAAGACCTTACAATAGAAATACAGCGCATGTGGAATGTAAAAACAAAGGTGATACCAGTAAAAATAGGGGCGACTGGGACTATTTCA
>Ga0123352_10005323_pt1 | contig 19329 bp, 20 predicted proteins | sample TergutLab28metaG_FD_89700 | JGI IMG/M metagenome (GOLD analysis project Ga0123352, IMG submission 89700) | Labiotermes labralis P1 segment gut microbial communities from Petit-Saut dam, French Guiana - Lab288 P1 | ecosystem: Host-associated > Arthropoda: Insects > Digestive system > Gut ... | reverse complement strand
TACGCAGGCCGTTGTATTTTCTTTATGTACGTCCAGTCCAATATATCTCATGCGACATTCGCCTCCTTTTGGTTGGTACTCAAAGGTACTGAATGTCGCACTTTTCAACTATTGGTCATTTCGGAGGACATGACACCTCTATCGTCCTGTGTTTATTAATTGTCTGTACAGTTCGAGTTGACTGTCTTGTGCATGGTACGCGATATCCTCTGCGCCGAAATGTTTTCGCGTGTTCTATCAATTTTAATACTTCTTACGTGTCTGGGATGAAGCATGGCGGCGGTGAGATTGGGAAAGAACCATCTTAGATGGTGCTTCTGTTGCAATGTACCGGTTCTTGAGGATACGGTCTGCTCGATCTGCGGATCCGCCACGGAGGAAGTTGAGATAACTCCTCCCGGGGACGTGAGACCGGCGTTCCCGCATGACGTCGAACTGATCAAAAAACTGGCGGATGATCAATTCGGCGACGGATCCGGTGATGCATTGCTTCCCGACGGTCATATCGTATTACTGAACAAGGCGCCGTCGCTTGATCGTATGGACGAGATAATCATCGACGGGCGTACTGTCGCAAGCATCCGTTACGACATGGGTTCCGGTTGGATCCTCATCAACCGTATGCAGAGCGCAATGCGCATCGGAAACGTTATGACAAAAGGTTACGTGATCTGCGACCCGAGCGCCGTCAGGTTCATCAGAGAAAGCAAGAATCTCATGGCCCCGGGCGTTGTCGATGCACATCCTGACGTAAAGGAAGGGGACGAAGTGATAATCGCGGACACGGAAAAAAATGTCATTGCCACCGGATTGGCGAGAATGTCCGCTTCCGTCATGATACTTGAAGAAAAAGGAGTTGCGGTGAAGACGAAGTGGACGAAACCCGAGATCCTTTCGGTAAGCGATAGAAAGGTTACATGGGACGACACGATCAAGGCCAATGAGCCGGTGCTCATCAGAAGAAGGGATGAAGCAGCCTCCTTTATAAACAGCACAATTGAAAGATACGATCTTCCGGCGGTGGTCTCATTCTCCGGAGGGAAGGACAGTCTTGCTACCCTTTTACTCACACTGGACGCCGGCCGTAAGCTTCCGGTCATGTTCATTGACACCGGACTGGAATTCAATGAGACCGTGAAGCACGTACACGATACCGTTTCGGCATACGCATTGGAACTCATCGAAGAGAAAGCTCCGGATGATGCCTTCTTCGGAAATCTGGATTATTTCGGCCCTCCTGCGAAGGACTTCAGATGGTGCTGCAAAACGAATAAATTGGGGCCGACCGTGAACGCCATCCTACGGAATTTTCCTGACGGAGTTTTATCGTTCATAGGCCAAAGAAAGTATGAGTCGGAATCAAGACATTCCAAACCGCGCATCTGGACGAATCCGTGGACTCCGGGGCAGACGGGCGCATCACCGATCCAGAATTGGAATTCGCTGCACGTATGGATGTACATCTTCTGGAAAAAAGCGGATCACAACATATGGTATTCCCGAGGACTTGACAGGATAGGCTGTTTCATGTGCCCCGCTTCCGATCTCGCAGAATTGGAGACAGTGAAAGGGAAGAGCGACAGGTATGGGCAATGGAACTCGTATCTTGAGGAATTCTCCTCATCCCGCCGGCTTCCGAAAGAGTGGAATGATTTCGCGCTTTGGAGATGGAAGAAGCCCCCTCAGTCGATCAGGGAGGAAGTGTCGCGTGTCACCGGAAAGGAAATGCACGAACTGAATGAACAATCCGTGCGGTCGGACGATCGGCTCTTCCTTAAGACCCAGGAAGGACATTCGCCGTGCGTCCTGGGATTCAGTGTGGAAGGCGCCCTGTCGCGTTCCGTGAATATTGACGACCTGGGAAAACTGGCGGGCATACTCGGTAAAGTGACCGTGGACACGGACGGCCAATGGCTTACCGCGGACAACGTAACAGTGTTCAGGGAAGGTTCGATCATATCCAAGGGATCGGCCGAAGACGAAGTTCGTGCGGCCATGAGGAAAATGTTCGAGATCATAACGCGCACGGAACAATGCGTCGGCTGTTCGCTGTGCATAGCCAGATGCCCGGATGGAGCGCTATCTATGAAGGACGGTCACGCAACCCTCGAACGCGAATGCAGACATTGCGGAAAATGTCTCGGACCGTGTCCTGCGGTCAATTTCAGAGAGGAAGAGTTCAATCTGTGAGTTCACATCTTCCTGAATCCGCGGCCTATCCATTCCGTGATCGATTTGTAACCGTATTTCACCGTATCGGCCCGGGTTCTGTGTTTTCCTCCGATCACTGCGTCTTTATTGAGTATCGCTTTCACGACGCCTTCCCAATCCGTTATGCCGTCGGAGAATTCCATGTATGCGTTACCGATGTGACTGACATGGTGCGCATCGCTTCCCGCGGTCATCGGTTTGTTCATACTTTCCGCAAGTTTTACCGCTTTGTCATTCGATCCTTCCGTGGAGCGCGCATTGAATGTCTCAACGGCGTCGAATGCGCTTACCACGTTCTCCTCGCCCAGGCCGGACCACCATCTGTACGGATGCGCGGCAACGGCGATACCTCCGGCGTCATGTATCATATCGATCGTTTCGAGAACGGACCTTCCTCTCGGTATCTCGCAGCTTATTCCGTATGCCAGTATATGTCCTTCCGATGATGAGACCTCTTCCGCGGGAACCGCTATTATCTGATCCTGTTTCGATGCAATGTCATACGATCTGAAATCGTTGTGATCCGCGATCGCAATGCATCCGAGGCCCATGCGCTTCGCATTGTTCACTATCTCTTCAACGGTTGATTTCCCGTCATTGGAAAAGGATGAATGGATATGCAGATCGCCTTTCATCTCACAGCCTACCTTACGGTCGCTCCGTTTTTAACGTTCTTATCAGCAACGGCAAAACATCCGTTGCCGTCGGACAGCAGGATGCATTCATTGCCGTCCGTAACAGCGGCGGCCCTTGACGGTGCGTCTTTATCCTTTATTTGCAGGTTACCGTATGCAAAGATCCCGTTGTTCACGGATGCGACCCTGATGACGGCCTTCTGGAAATCCTTGTATTCTATCTCCTTTCCGCTGATATCGAGGCCGCAGCCGAACCTTGTTCCGTTCGGTACGTCCTTCGACGGCGTCAGAAGGGCAACGGTGTTTCCGCCCAGCGTCTCGTCGTCCGCTGCGAGCAACATGCCCTGCGACATCACGCCTCTTAATTTTGCGGGTTTGAGGTTGCAGAGCACCAATACTTTCTTTCCGATCATTTCCTCCTTCGTGTAGAATGCCTTGAGTCCGGCCACCAGCTGTCTTTCTTCACCTGCGTTAACTTTAAGGCAGAACAGTTTCTCCGCATCCGGATGATCATTCGCCTCTATTATCTCGGCAACGCGTATGTCCAATCTTTTGAAATCCGCGAACGGGCCGCCGGTATTTGTCTCATTTTTATTTTCCTCTTCCGGAAGCTCCACTTTGGAATACACGGGAACGGGCTCAGGGAGTTTTGTTCCGGCGACGAGAGGAACGGTGCATGCCGATATGCCGTGGTCCAGCGGCGAATCGTCGAAACCGAGGAATTTCCAGATCCTTTCCGAAGATGAAGGCATGAACGGCCACGCGAGCAAAGCCAGCGCTTTCACGATCTGCAGGGAAGCGTTCATCGCCTCGCCGCATTCCTCTTTATTCTCTTTCACAAGCGCCCAGGGTTTCTTCGAATCGAAGTATCTGTTCCCGAAACGCGAAAGTTCCATGAAGGTCCTCACAGCCTTCTTGAAATCACAGTTCGACATGTGCATATCGTACTCCGAAACGACTTTCTCTATCTCTTCCGTTACCGCCGCCAGATCCTTTCCGTTGAATTCACGCGGTACTGCCGAAAAATTCTTACTCGTGAAACTCAGGCTCCTGTGATAATAATTACCAAGCGCGGACACCAGCTCATTGTTCACCTTTATCTGAAAATCCTCCCATGAGAATTCAGAGTCATGCGTGTCCGGCATTATTGCCGAAAGATAGAATCTTACCGCGTCGGGATCATATCTCTGAATGACGGACGGTATATCTATCGCTCCTCCGCGGCTCTTTGACAGTTTTCCGCCCCTGAACGTCAAAAATTCATTGGCAGGGATGTCATACGGTAAATTCAGATTCCCGTATCCCATCAGTATGGACGGCCATATTATCGAATGGAACGGTATGTTGTCCTTTCCGAGGAAATAATAATGTTTTACGTCCTCGCTGCACCAGAATTCCTTCCACAGATCATCCGAGGACAAATATTCCTTGGATGCGCTCAGATAGCCTATCACGGCCTCAAACCACACGTATATCACTTTACCCTTCCATCCGTCGACCGGTACGGGTATGCCCCATTCCATGTCGCGTGTTATCGGCCGGTCGTTCAGTCCTTCCCTGATCCAGTTCGTAGTGAATGTCTCAACGTTCGATCTCCAGTATGTTTTATCTTCAAGATAAGTGAGAAGATCGTCCCTGAATGCGCTCAGTTTGAGGAAGAAATGCTCCGTTGCTCTGATCTCGGGCGCCGTTCTGCAATGGATGCATACCGCATCCTTCAGGTCACCGGTCTCGAACGTGGTGCCGCACGAGTCGCACTGATCGCTTCTTGTATGTTCGGAGCCGCATTTAGGACAAATCCCTTCAACGTATCTGTCAGGAAGGAACTTCAAACATTTCGGACAATAATACTGCATCGTCCCCTTTTTGTAAAGAAGATCCTTTTCCAGCAGTCTTATGAATATTTCGTGAACAACGTTCCTGTGATTCTCGGTTCCGGTCTTAGTGAAAAGGGAGAACTCTATTCCCATGTCCTCTATCGCTTTCTTATTGATGGCGTGAAATTTCTCTGCGACTTCCTTCGGCGTCATCTTCTCCTTTTCCGCGGTAACGGTGATAGGGGTTCCATGCTGGTCGGAACCCGATACCATCAGGACCTCGTTGCCTTTCATCCTGTTGTAACGGTTAAAAATATCCGGAGGCAGGAGCGAACCTGCCACATGACCCAAATGTATCGTCCCGTTGGCGTAAGGCCAAGCAACACCTATGAATATCTTCGCCATATCGTTCCCGAACATGGTTCGCGCGTATTTGAAACATATGCACACTCATGCTGCCGGATCACGGCGTTGTTTTAAGACGGAACGTCAACGATCCGTATCCTTTCCCTTCATCAGCGCGGAAAGGATCAGCATACACCACATGAGCACCAGCACCGGCCCCAGTATCTCCGTTACGGCGGTGTACCACCAGATGTCGACGAGCGTACCGTTCAGGCTTACGACGAAAGCCATCGGCAGTATTATGAAATTCCTGAAGACGGATGATATCAATGCTCTCGTACCCATGCCCAGTGACTGCAGAAGCGACGATGACAACACTCCCAGGCCGATGAACGGAAGGAATGAGCAGGATATCCGTATGAACAATGTGATCTCATCGCGCAGATACGCCGTTTCTTCGGAATATGAGAACAGCAGGGACGCCCAGTCCGCAACGATGAACAGGATGAGCGTGATGGCGGCCATCGTCAATAACGATATTTTCAGAGAATACATGAACGCGGACCTCACCTTCTGAAGATCCCTTCCGCCGTAAGCCGCCGCGCATATCGGCACCAGAGCGGCGCCCAGTCCGAGACAGGGTATCATGATGATGTTGAATATCCTCCATCCGGTCGAATATATTGCAACGGCGTCCGTACCTTCGGCAGTGGTGACGAGTATCATGTTCATCAGTATCACCGCTATTGAAACGGACATGAGCTCGAAGGATGCCGGTAATCCTACCCTGAAGATATCCTTTGATGCCGTTTTGTCAAAATACGGTTTTCCTATCCTTATGCGCAGGTATGTGTCTTTCTTAACGAAGAACCAATAGAACGCAGGGATCGTTGCTATGGTCAGCGCCACGGCGGTTGCGAACGCGGCGCCGGCCATCCCCCAGTCGAAAACGTATATGAATATCGGCGTAAGAACGATGTTAAGCAAAGCACCGGCGACCATTATGATCATCGATCTCTTTGCATTACCTTCCGACCTCAGGATGCTTGACATCAGCGCACTGATGAAGAACGCCATCGAAAAGAGGAACATCACGTTCGCGTAGTCCATGCAATATTCGATCACATCCCTGCCGCCGATGGCCATCATCAGAGGTCTTGCAACGAGTAACATCACGATCGAGAAGACAATGCCGGTGACGATCATCAGTGTGAAAGCAACAGATGTAGTACGTTCAGCCTCCTCCTTGTTGCCGGCGCCTATGTGCCTTGCTATAGCGGCGGATGCTCCGATGCTTATTCCGCTCGATACTGAGAATACAATGAAGAACAGCGGAAAAAGTAAACCAATGGCCGCAAGAGCGTCCGGACCGAGACCGGATATCCAGACCGCGTCAACAAGACCGTTGACCGATGTTGCGAACATGGCGATTATCATCGGCACCGCCATCTTCGTGATCGCCTTTTCGGGAGAACCAAGCATGGTCTCCACATCTTTTGTCATCAATCCGTCGGATGTTCACAATGGATATAAATGAAACGTAGTGCGGATATATACAAGGACAAGATATGTCATGTATACAACGGAGATGAAAATGACAAAAGACGGAGCCGAGAATCTGATTTCCGCAGTATCCAGAGCAATGAAAAAAAGGAAATTGGATGCGGAAAACTTCGAAGACATGCTCATGGTCCAAAAAGGCTGTTTCATTCTGAACTCGAAAGGCATATTGCCGAAGTACAAATTTGACGTTTATGTCAGAGGACCGTACTCACACGATCTCGCAGAAGATTACCGTGATATTTCGGAAAAGGACACACCGTATGAAACAAAAATCTCCTATGAATGCATTGAAGAACTTTCCGCCATACTGAAAAAAGGTGCCGCATTCGTTGAGGCATATACAACCATGGAAATGGCCAAGAACTATAATCCAAAAATGAGTAAAGACGAACTTATGGAATTTGTTGTGGAAATAAAACCTCATCTGAAGAAAAAGATAAGGGAGGCATCGGAATTTCCGGCGATTTCCCCGTCTGTTATTTAGACACCTGTTATCTGATCGCCCTTATTGACAGGACAGACGGCATCTGTAAGGACAAGAAGGCCAAGTTTGATAAGATATGTTCACGGTAAGGAAAAAGAGAGATTCAGGGTTCCGATACCGGTCATCGGAGAAGCATTCCTAAAGATCAATTCTAAAAAGACAACGGATGTTAAGAAAGATTCATTCAAACTGCTTGAAAAATTAATTGACAATAAAACGATCGAACTGATCGGATTCGGAAAAAGCAGCGATGTATTCATGCATGCGAAAAATTTAATGACCGCATTCCAAAGCGATTATCGCCAAGACAGTTTGGATCCGATGGATGCACTTATCATAACAGATGCTTTAATTGATACCGAATGCCGTAAGATATACACAGAGGACGTGACGATACGTTTCAATAAAGAACTTCATTATATGGTAAACGAGATCAGATCGGCCATATATCCATCGTGCGGCCCCATAGAGTTCTCTCAATTCTAAAGATCAAAAATATCGCCGCCTGCGGTCCGTTATGCCTAAACCTTATATCTGCCTTATTTATAGGCGGACCCATGCGTATCGCCGTGGTCCTTCAGGACAGATGCCAACCCAAGAAATGCAACAAAGAGTGCATCAATTTCTGCCCGAAGATGAGAACCGGAGTGGAGACGATATCCATCGGCGAGAAAGGTAAGCCTATAATTTCAGAGGAACTTTGCGCGGGTTGCGGAATATGCGTCAACAAATGCCAATTCGAAGCGATCAGGATAATCGGTCTCGCCGACGAACTGAAAACGGAGATAATCCATCAGTACGGAGAGAATTCCTTCAGGATGTACAGACTGCCGGTGCCTAAAAAAGGAGTCGTCACCGGAATACTCGGACCGAACGGGATCGGAAAAACGACCGCGATAAAAATGCTTTCCGGCATTGAGATACCCAATCTCGGAAATCACCGGAGTCCGCCGTCAAAGGAAGATGTTCTCAGGCATTTCGCAGGCACCGAACTCCACGACCATCTGGAATCCGTTTACAAAGGAGGCGTAAGAACGGCCATGAAGCCGCAATATGTTGATAAGATCCCGCTTACGGCAACCGGTGTTGTACGCGACCTGCTGTCACGCGTTCAGGAACGCATGGACGTCAAAGAAGCAGCGGAGATGTTCGAACTGGAGGACATACTTGACCGCGAACTCGGAAAACTTTCCGGCGGCGAACTGCAGAGGACGGCGATGGCCGCCACGTTCATGAAGGACGCCGACATCTATTTCTTCGATGAACCGTCGTCATACCTTGACATATATCAAAGAGTGAAAATGGCCAAATGCATCAAGAAATTGAGTGAGAACAAACAGGTCGTCGTCATTGAACACGATCTTGCGATACTTGATTTTCTTGCCGACAACGTCAACGTTGTCTACGGAACGGAAGGGGCATACGGGGTTTTCACGTTACCCAGGCAGGTAAGGACGGCAATAAACGTGTATCTTGACGGTTATCTTCCCGAGGAGAACATACGATTCCGCGACAGGCCGATAGAGTTTGAAGCGTCGCCTCCGAGAAGCGAATGGAACACCGGGAATCTGCTTGAATACGGAACCCTTGAAAAGGATTTCAAGGAATTCAGTCTGAAAGTTGACGGCGGCAGCGTTCATATAGGCGAATCGATAGGCATCGTGGGCCCGAACGCCACCGGGAAGACGACGTTCGTGAAGATGCTTGCCGGCGTCGTTGAACCGGACAAAGGGAAAACGGATGCGAAATTCAAGGTCTCGTACAAACCGCAGTATATCTCGGGTGATTTCGACGGCACCGTTAAAGACCTTATGTATTCAACGGCGTTTGAAACGGTGCAGTCCGGATTCTTCCAAGGCGAAGTGATAGCTCCGCTCGGAATAAAACATCTTATGGAAAAGAATGTGAAGACACTTTCCGGCGGCGAACTGCAGAGGGTCGCCATAACGCTGTGCCTCGCCAGGGAAGCTGACATATATCTTTTCGACGAACCTTCTGCATATCTTGATTCCAACCAGAGGATGAACGCCGCCAAGACCATCAGAAGGATGATGGGCAAGAGCGGGAAAAGCGGTATGATAGTTGATCACGACATCTATTTCCTGGACATGGTGTCCGATTCCATGATGGTCTTCGGAGGAGACTCGGGACGCAGGGGAACCGGCAGCGGTCCGTTCACCATGAGGGAAGGCATGAACAGATTCCTGAAGGCCGTGGACATAACATTCAGGCGGGACGCCGACACCAACAGGCCGAGGATCAACAAATCCGGATCGCGGCTGGACCGCGAGCAGAAAACATCCGGAGAGCATTATTACACCGCCGGCAATTGACCGGATATTCGCCATTCTGTGCGTTTCGGAAGCGCAGCGATGAACGCTTCCGGCGTTATCGGAATGCGTCGCAGACATCTGATTTTCCGTTCAATGGGTGCATGAAAGTAATAAATATTCAACGAACCTTCGCAGATACATGATTATGAGGGCCGATCTGCACGTCCACACGATCTATTCAGGCGTAGGACGGCTCGGCAAACTGAGATTTCCGGAATCCATCGACCGGCCTGAAAAAATGGTTGATAAAGCAAGAGCGAGCGGCATCAATGTTTTATGTATAACGGATCACAACAGCATCGAAGGAGCGATCATAGCAAAGAAATATGCGGAAATGTTTGATGACATAGAAGTGGTAATAGGCGAAGAGGTGTCATCAGCGGAAGGAGAGATAGTCGGCCTCTGGCTGACCGAATGCATACCTCCGAATCTTTCCGCGGAGGAGACCATAAAACGCATAAGAGAGCAAAACGGGATCGTGATCGCACCGCATCCGTTCAGTTTCCATGTTCCCGCGCTCAATGAGAGGATGCTCGATCTGGATATTGACGGCATAGAGGTCCTGAACGGAGGACATGTGGACAAATACTCCAACCGAATGGCGTCCGAGGTCTCAAGGAAATATCCCGGAAGGTGGGCGGAGATCGGTTCAAGCGATGCTCATTCAGTTTCAACAATGGGATACACCTGGACCGAATTCGACGGAGAGAACGCCGATGATCTCAAAACAGCGATAATCGAGAAAAGGACGGTAAGCTGCGGTAAACCGGTCCCGATAGACAAAGCGGTGTTCTGGAGCATGAGCGTTGTGATAAAAGGACTGAAGATGATACTCGGATCATTTTTCAGACCGCTGAACCAGGACACGATCGATCCGCTGGAAAAATCCATTCTGAAGGTTCCCGGACAGAAGAAGATCGCGGGGATCGTGGGCGCAATGATCTATCTTTTTCCGCCGGTCCCGTACCTGGCGTGTCTGGCAAGCCATACGTGGCTGAACCGCAAAGCAAAGAGTCTGATCAACCGCATCTCGGAAACGCTGGAGAAGATCGGGCTCAATTCCCATTGAACTCTATACTGTTCTCCTTAACTCTTTTTGCAAGCGAGTGCGACAGCATACCGGCTTCGATCCACGCCGCATTCATTACCGCTACGGGAGAAAGACAGGGCGGCGACATGTCCCCCCGTATCTCTCTCCTGTTCAACCGCGTATTATCAAAATCAATGAGGTCCTCCATGGTCACATATTTCAGTCTCTCGCTGAAAAGAACGACCTTAGGACAATCCGATTCAATGGCAACATCGAAGTTCCCGTCCGCGTTCATAACGACGGTGACCTTATGCGTTTTCCCGCATGTCCTCATATGTGCGGTGACTGTCGCCATAGTATCACTTCATCGTTTGTCCTTCACCAATATCAGGTGCCATCCGAATTCTGTCTTCACCGGACCGACCACCGATCCGATCTCTCCTGAGAACGCAGCCCTTTCGAACGTCTGGACCATATCGCCGCGCTCGAACCATCCGAGATCTCCGCCCTTATGTCCGGACGGACATTTGGAATGCTTCTTCGCAAGATCGGCGAACTTCTCTCCGTTCTTTATCCGTTCGAGTATCTCTTTCGCTTTCTTCTCATCGTTAACAAGTATATGCGCCGCGCTGGCCTTCGAGGTCATACGTGCCGTATGATCAGCAATGGATTTAACGATTATCTGTAAAGATCGCAAAAACAGATGTTTTTTATCTGCCGTTATGTTCATGAGATCATGAAGACAGACAGCCGGATATACAAGATAACGGTAAATCTTCCGGAAAGGTTCCTTGATGATATGATGGACCGCATAGATCGTGTGACGGATCCCGTATATCCGGGATACAGGAGGACATTCTCGTATTCCAAGGTCACCGGAACGTGGATGCCGGTTGAAGGCTCCGATCCGTTCAAAGGCGAGACGGGAAAGATAGAGGTATCCGAGGAGATAAGATTAGAATTCGTTGTCATGGGAAAGGATCTGAAGAACGTGATCGCCGAAATGACGGATGTTCACCCGTATGAGGAGCCGGCAATAGACATAACGCCGGTCCTTTGCAGAAAGGACATCGTTTGAAAACACTCTTTTTTTCAATTCGCAGGTAAACCGTTTTCTGCTTGAAAAACGGCTGCGGATTCAATTTTTGTATGTGTACGTGTAAACACCGTCGAACGATCTCTGAAGGCGGCGTATCTTAAGGCTCTGCTTCCTGTATGCGAGTTCCTCTTCATCTATCAATCCCATGGCGAAGAAACGATCCAGCAGCCCGAACGCCTCATCGTATCCGGATTCTATTCCGACAACGATGTCAATGTAGCGGTTCCGGCAGCGGATATTCTCCGGCAAAGACCCGTTGTTGTTTTTCAAAATATCGCCGGATACGGAATCGTAGAGAGCAAGATTCCCTTCGCAGACGCGTTTCGCATCATCATATCTCTTTGTTCCGATGTATGCGTCTATCAGCAGTTCCGATATTGAGAATCTCTCTTCGCCGGGAAGATCGTTCTTTAAGCATTCCTCACAGAGGAAAACCGCAAACGGATGATTCTCATCGGCAAGGGCGGCGTATGCGGCCGAGTAAAGGAACGCATATACGGACGATCCTCCCTTGATATATCGGCCGAGCTTCACTTTGTCCTCCTTTGAAAGAGATGCATACCATTCCGTGAGGCCGGCGCCGGATATCTCTGGCGGTGTGTTGAGTTCGGATGATGCCTTCCTGAAAAGCATATCCGCCCATAACGGACACCGGATTTAATACATTGTACCGCAGCCGACAACCGAAGGCATACCCGCATCTCACCGGCAGTGATGCTCGCCGTTCTGTCAGTTGAACAGCACCATTCCGAAATAATACATCTCTCCTTCGGGAGAGCCGTACTTGATGTTGTTCTTCATCGTGAATCTGAATATGTCGATGCCGTACGCTTCAACCGGAGGTATCGCCGTTTCCGGATATTTGCACGGTTCGCGTCTTATGTAGGCGCATTCCTTGCAGTAAACGCATCCGCCTCCGGACAATACAAGATGATCTCCGATCTCCTCCGGTATCAGATCGCGGACGCGTCTCACGTTTGCCTGATGCAGCGCCAATGTTTCTTCGGTCCGCTGGTAATCGTACCATTTCTCTATCCTGTATTCGGATCTGAAAACCAATACCTTGGAATATTTTTCAATCTCCTTCTTACAGTCTTCGAATTTTCCCACGCCGGGAGGACACGTCCAGTTGGCGTCATATTTACCGCATGCGTTGTTCTCGCAGTATCTGATGACCATCTCATCGCAATAAAGAGGGGTCTTCGTAAGATCCAATATCGCCGCATAGCGTGTTTCATCGTTCAGAACCTTGTCAATTATGTCGTCCATTCGCGTCATATCTTCACCGCCGTATCATTCATCCGAATCGTTCTCATTTCCGTGCTGCGCGTTGCGTGAAAGATTTACAGCATCCCATTTTATCAGCCCGGTGAACTCTGTTCTCCTGTGTGTGCAGTTCTGAACGCAGTATGAACAGGAAAACTCTTTGCACGGGTCGCAGGACACCGACAGTTCGGCAGACTCGTCGTGTTTCTCCCTTATCAGGGATATCATATGGCGGATCTCTTCGTGCTGTTCCTTCACGCTTATGTACCATGGCATCGTGACATGCATATCGATGTGTATCGTCGGTCCGTATTTCACCATTTTAAGATTGTGTATATCTATCCACGCGTCACGTCTGTTGTCGTTGAGAGTGGCTGCTATTTGCTCCAGGAGATGAATGTCAACCTTGTCCATTATCCCGTCCAGTGATCCTTTCACCACGGAAACGCCGGTAACGAGTATTATCGTACCGAATATCAGCGCAATGGCGCCGTCTATCCAAAGGACGTCGTATCCCAGCGACGTCAGAACGTAAAGTATCACGAGACCCGTGATTATCCCTATCGAAGAATATCCGTCCGACTGCAGGTGTTTGCCGCTTGCTGCCAATGCCTGCGATCTGTTATTCTTTCCTTTGCGGACTGCCATGGTTCCGAAGACCAGGTTGGCGACAACGGTCGCCATTATCAGCATCATGCCGATCTCCAGATGCGGTATGTCCTTCGGATTGAGTATGCTCCTTACCGCTTCCATCAGTATGAGTATTCCGGCTATGGTTATCATGGCGCCTTCCACTGTTGCTGATATATACTCTGCGCGCCCGTGGCCGTACGGATGGTCGAAGTCACGCGGTCTCGTTGAAAGATAAAGCGCATAGAGCCCTATTATCCCGGCGGCAACGTTGACGATGCTTTCCAATGCATCCGTAAATATCGCCACGGAACCGGTCAGGGACCAGGCAAAGAATTTCACTAAAAGTATTATTCCGCTTAGCGCCACGATGTATCTCTGGAACCCGTAGCTGTTTCTCGCGGTTGCGGATACCGTAGCGCTCATCTGCACACCAATCCGGTTGAGGATATATAGGAATTTCTTCGATCATCCGCCGTTACAGGATGCGTTGGATCCTTTCCGAAGGGCATTCGTTTTCGGATGTGGCCTTGGGATTCACCAGTTTTCCGAGGATCGCTTCGCGCACGAATTTGTTGTAATCCGTAAGATCGGATCTTCCATCGATCACGGAATTGATCGTTTTGAATATATGGGAGAACACTTTCCTGAAGATCCTGCATGATGTTCCGTTGTTCATCTCCATGGAACCTTCGGACAGCGCATCGATCGAACATCCGCCTTGGCAGTATTCAAACAATTCGCATTCGGAGAGACATTTCTGTCTTCTCGCGATCGATGCGGAGAGCATCCTGCGCATCGATCCGCCGCTGAACGAATCGGACAGACGATCGATATCATTGATGTTGCACAGCAAGTACTCCTCAGGACAACCTTTTGCGCACGGGAATATGCTGCCGTCGGGATACACGGATATCCATTTGGTCAGACAGGAGGAATGCGCGCAGTCGGACACGGACGGTTCTCCCAATGCCGCCATCACGTATTGGAGATGGGGCATAAGCGGCATATCCGCGTCAGGGTCACGCATCCATTTTTCAAAAACTTTGATACTCTGGGCCGCATATTCATCCGCATCCGGCACCATGTCCGGTCCCGCTGACCCGATGCGCATAACAGGAGAGAACGAAAGTGCAGTCCCCTTTTCAAGGAAATGATCGTATATTCCGATCATTCCGTCAGTGCTGCGCCGGCATATCGTCGCATTCACGGAGAACATATGCCCTCTGCGGGCCATCATGTCCAGATTTTTTTGTACAGCATCTTTCCGCAGTGCGGGTCTCAAAACATTGTTACACGGGCCTTCAAACGAAACGCCGACGTTGATCCTGTTGTCTCTGCAGAAATCCATGAATCTTCTGTCTATGAGCGTCCCGTTGGTCTGTATCGTATTGCTTATCCTATGCGAATCCCTGCCGAAATATTTTCTCTGGAGACCGATCGCTTTTTTGTAGAATCCGAGAGGAAGAAGCAGCGGCTCGCCGCCGTGCCATACGAACCATGCCGTTTCGTATTCCTCCGACGCCATACGTATAAGTCTTTCAAGGATCTCCGGCGTCATTACCGTTCTGTCAGAACGTTCGTCCGGCGTATGATAGCAATGCTTACATCCGATGTTGCATGAAAGCGTGGGCTTCACAATTATCGAGATACTGCGCATCGTCCACTTCAGTAAGGCCAATACGTCCAGAGGCCGTCGAATCCGTTCGTAAGGTAACAGCAGCAGGCAAACCCGCCGACGGCACACACTGCGAGACAGACGTAACATCCGGGTTTACAATCGCCTTCCGCGTTGCAGCAGGGCCAGTCGCATCCTTTGTTGATATAGTTCCTTTCTCCCGCGGGCTCGTCCTTTACGGGTATGGACATCGCCGTGCTGAAGAATCCGCCGGCTGATTGTTTTGCATAGACTGCCATCAGATCTTCGGTTGATCTCGCATTTGACATTATTATCACCATGATCGATCCGTACGGACGATATGTTGCCTGATAACCTTTAGAAATATTTAATTCCGTATGCCGAATAAAGGATGCCCGGAGGCAGAGTTTGTTCGGATATGTCATTCCGCTGTACAATGCGATGTCCGCGTCCGATCTGAATGCATACAGATCATGCTACTGCGAATCCTGCCATCAGCTGAGGAAGAACTTCGGTATCGTGTCAACGGCCGCGGTCAATTACGATATGACGTTCAACAGCATCATCCTGAACGCCATGTCGGACAATGGTATAAAAGATCAGAACATGAGGAACGGGATGATATGCATACTGGGCAAATGCACATCGGATTCCGAGATCCTGAAGAAGATCGCCGGTTACACGCTGCTGCTGACGAAATGGGAGCTCGAGGACGACAGGAACGATAATCCCTCGCTGAGATCGAATCTCGCCTCCGTTGCTCTGGGAAGGGCGATACGAAAAGCCGAAAGGATGTATCCTGAGTACGACGAACACGTACGAAAAGGATTCGAAACGCTTAGAAGAATGGAAGAAAGCGGATATTCGGATCCGGTAACGATCGGAAGAACATTCGCCTCGTCGCTCGTACCGGCAATGAAAGACATAGCCGACATCTGGAATGACAGCACGGAAAGATTATTCACAAGCCTCGGAACAATGATATACATAATGGATGCGGCCGACGACCTGGATGAAGATCACATGAACGGCACATTCAATCCGTTCCTTGCGGGATGCGATGAATTCGCCGGCAAAGACAGTTTTCTGCGGAAGAACGTATACGCGGTGACGGATATGATCGGTACGGTAATGAAAGACGTCCAGTCATCTTATTTTGAGATACGTGGTTCGATGCGTTTCCATAAGGGCGTGACGGACAACATAATATACCGCGGGATCCCGGATTCCGCGAGACGCGTGATATCGTGCGAGTGCTCGAAGCCAAATCTCAGCAGTATGATGTCATCGCGCGTACTGCGCAGGGAAAGGTATTAACATCCGTACATTCCAGAATTCACGGAAAGGACGGGGAACGACATGTTTTTCTATCGCCGAAGCCATAAGGAAAACGGGATGAACGGAACTCCGTCGGTAAAGAGCGGTTTTGACAATGAGAAATATCTGGTGCTGCAATCAGAGAACATACGTGAGCGCATCTCAAAATTCGGCGGGAAACTGTATCTTGAACTGGGCGGAAAGATCTTCGACGATCTTCATGCTTCGCGCGTGCTTCCGGGTTTTGAACCCGACAGTAAGATAAAGATGCTCACCCAGCTGAAAGATAACGCGGAAATAGTGGCTGTCATAAACTCATGGGACATAGAAAAAAGCAAGGTCTGCGGAGACACCGGCGTAACTTATGATCTTGAAGTTCTGAGACTGATAGACGCATTCCGGGCGAGAGGTTTTCTGGCGAACAGCGTTGTCCTGACGCAATACGATTCGCAAAATGCGGCCGACAAGTTCCGCGACAGGCTTCTGTCACTCGGACTGAACGTTTACAGGCACCACCTGATCCCCGGGTATCCGTCGGATGTGCAGCAGATAGCCGGCGAAAACGGCTTCGGAAAGAACGAATACGTGAGAACGGAGAGATCGCTGGTAGTGATCACAAGCCCGGGAAGCGGGAGCGGAAAGATGGCCGCATGTTTATCGCAGCTTTACCACGACCACAAGAACGGAGTGGGATCGGGATACGCAAAATATGAAACGTTCCCTGTATGGGATCTTCCGCTCAAACATCCCGTGAACCTGGCGTACGAGGCGGCCACCGCCGACCTGAACGATGTGAACATGATCGATCCGTTCCATCTTGAAGCGTACGGAAAGACCGCGATAAACTACAACCGCGACATCGAGATATTCCCGGTCCTTAATGCAATAATGGAAAAGATCTCCGGGTCCTCGCCTTACAGGTCGCCGACGGATATGGGCGTGAACACGGCGGGAAGGTGCATAATAGACGGCGAGATCGTAAAATATGCGTCAAAACAGGAGATAATCCGAAGATATTACGCATCCAGATGTTCGGTCAAAGAAGGCCGCGGAAATAAAAGTTCGGTATTCAAACTGGAGATGCTGATGAAGCAAGCGGGCATAACACCGGAGAACCGGAATGTTGTTGCGCCGGTAATGAAGATGGCCGGCGAATCGAAAAGGCATGTGATCGGCATCGAACTGAGAGACGGCAGGATAATCACCGGAAAGGCGTCGCCTCTTATGTGCGCGTCCGCGGCCATGCTCCTGAACGCCCTGAAGATCCTGGGCAGGATAGACGATTCAATACCTCTCATCTCGCCTTCTGTCATAGGGCCGGTCAGAGAGATGAAGACGGAGTATTTCAGCAACGGATGCCAAAGACTGTACGCGGACGAGATACTCATCGCTCTTTCCGTTTCGGCGGCAACGTCTCCCGTTGCTGACGTTGCTTTCAGAAAACTCCCTGAACTCAGGGGATGCGAAGCGCATTCGTCGGTGATACTTCCGACAGCGGATGAATCCGTGTTCCGTAAACTGGGCGTGAACGTCACGTGCGAACCGCAGTATCAGACAAGCGACCTGTACCAAGGAACGGAAACATAAAAAAATATGCGGGGTCGCCCCGCAAGGTTTTCAATCGGTTTTTGAGTCCGGCTTCTTATTTCTCTCCTTGTAATAGGTGAATATCGCCAGGAATATGATGATGATCACCGGAAGGAGAGCGTCCCATACGTTCCCGAGTAAATAATACACGGCAATGAGACCGACAACACCGAAGAATCCGTACTTCTTGAATATCTTGCCTCCGCCTAAGATCAGGAGGAACAATATCATCACGAGCAGCATAATGGCCGTGATCAGCATGGACGGTGTGAACGGACCCATGTACGCATCTTCGAAGATCTCATTCACTATCGGTCCTACGAACCATGCGGTCAGCATAGGAACAATGACGACAAGCAGAACTGTAAAGAAAAGGCCGCCCAGAAAACTATGCAGCCGTCCGGGTTTATCTTCATTTTTCGCCATACGGGTTAATGGCAGACCGAATATTAATCCTTTTACGATAAGCTTGAGGAAACGTTAGAAGAGGTGCGGTTTCGCACACAGATCGTGCTCATCAAAGGATACACACCGTGTCCAGGACCGCCTTACTTCTGATGTGAAGGTCCCGTTCGTCCTTCGTAACGGGCAAGACCGCATCGACGAGACGAGGATGCATGAAGCACGAAGAGAGGCATTGGCGAACGCGTTGCTACATTCCGATTACAACGGAAGACGCGGTCTCGTCATTGAGAAGAAAAGGAATGAGATAGTCATATCCAATCCGGGCGCGTTGAGGATATCGAAAGAAGAGGCATTGAACGGCGGCGTATCGGATCCCAGGAACAGCGTACTGTTCTCAATGTTCGCGCTCGTAGGCATTGGCGAACGCGCAGGCAGCGGTATGACGAAGATAGAAGTGGCATGGAAGGAGGAGAATCTGCCTTCGCTGACACTCTCGGAACAATTCAATCCCGACCGGACGATACTCACATTGCCGCTTACGCAGAATGCCAGTGTAAATGACGGTGTAAATGACGGTGTAAAATTAACCAAGACAGAGGTTAAGATACTCGAACTCTTAAAAAACAACGGGCAACTGACCGCTCTCGATCTTTCGAACAAGATAGGCGTTTACATACGGACGGTCGAACGCGGACTGAAGAAACTCAAAGACAGAGGCCTGGTTGAACGCATTGGCTCCGATAAAATGGGCGAGTGGAAGGTACTGAGATAGTCGTACCGGAAGTTTACTTAGCTCACGGAATCTGATGATATATGTGATGATTTAACCATTGTTAAAATTGTGCAGGTAATGTTGTAGTTAATGACTCTTGTTATTTCTATAAGAAAAACCCAACAGTTCCCTGATGTTCCAAACATGATCGGTAATGCCTATCTTCATTGCCGGAGAGACGTGTTTATACACTCCG
>Ga0123352_10005320_pt1 | contig 19332 bp, 15 predicted proteins | sample TergutLab28metaG_FD_89700 | JGI IMG/M metagenome (GOLD analysis project Ga0123352, IMG submission 89700) | Labiotermes labralis P1 segment gut microbial communities from Petit-Saut dam, French Guiana - Lab288 P1 | ecosystem: Host-associated > Arthropoda: Insects > Digestive system > Gut ... | reverse complement strand
TGGCGCAGATTTCCATACTTGCGACGCGGATCATTGACAAAAGCCAGTTCTTCTTTTAATTGTTGTATTTTCATCTCCTCATTGTGACGGTGTTTATTCTAAAAGTAAATGCTGTTGCCCTGACCTTAAACGCTGGCGTGGCATTGCCACTAGGTATGCCCAAAATTCCGCATCCTTCCTTGCTGCTGTACAGATTAGATGTATCGCTCTTTGGACTAATATCTCGTGACGACACTATCTAAGCGCTTTTGAATACGGTTTCTTAATCATTTCTGAGCCTTCGTCAATTTGAATAACTATAGCCGCTTTTATGTTTGGCGGCTGAAGTCGTCATCAAGCCTTACGATGTCGTCTTCGCCTAGGTAACTCCCCCCTTGTATCTCGACTATCTCCAGGTCGATCTTGCCGGGGTTTTCAAGCCTGTGGGGCGCGTTTTGCGGGATGAAAACGCTCTCGCCATCGTGTACGAATTTCGCCTGCCCATTTATTGTAACAAGCGCGGTTCCCTTTACCACAACCCAGTGCTCGCTACGATGGTGGTGATATTGCAGGCTCAGGCGCTTGCCTGGGGTGACGGTTATACGCTTGATTTTAAAGCGCTCTTCCTCGCATAGTATCTTATAGGCTCCCCAAGGACGGGCGCTTTCTGGCGCCTGAGATGCTTCCTTGCGCGAACGCTTCTTCAATCCGTCTACCACGCTCCGCACTTTTTGAGAAGCCCCTCTTTTGGAAATGAACAGAGCATCCGGTGAGTCGATTACTATAAGGTCTTCGGCGTCCACAACAGCGGTTAGCCTGCTTCGCGAGTCTATCAGACAGTTTTTGGCTCCATCTGTCACAGCGTCGCCAATCACGGCGTTGCCGCAGGAGTCTTTGTCCAATATATCGTACAGAGCATCCCACGATCCAACGTCCGACCAGCCCGCATCAAGTTCCACCATCGCTACTTTAGAAGCGCGTTCCATCACCGCGTAATCGAACGCTATTGGCGGCATATTTTTGAAATTCTTCAAAAAATAGTCGTAACCGCCGCGTACTGCTTCGTGCAAATCTGGTGACGTACGAGCCAGCTCTTGATGGAGAGCCGTTGGGGTGAAGATGAAAATTCCGCTGTTCCAGAAATAATTTTTGTTTTTTATATATTCTTCGGCTGTGAGCAGGTCAGGTTTTTCGACAAAGCGTTTTACCACGAACCATCCTAGACCTTGAGTTGCCTCGCTCGTTTGTGCGACCTCTATGTATCCAAATCCCGTATCCGGGCGCGTTGGAGTGATTCCCAAAGTTACTATATAACCAGCCGAGGCAGCGCTTATAGCCTTTGATAAAGCTTCCTGAAAAGCCGTAGCGTCTTTTACGATATGGTCGCTTGGTGTAGCCACAACTACATCATGGTCAGATATCCCCTTCTGCCTTAGAAATTCGCAGCCCAAAATAATTGCGGGGGCGGTATTACGAGCTACTGGTTCTTCTATAATGAAGTCGTCAGGTATGGCGGCAATTTCCCGCGCCTGATATGAAAGCAGCGGCTTCCACGAACTGCCGGCTACTGCGTAAATTTGCTCCGCCGGTAATACACGCAACATTCGTAGCACGGTATCCTGCAAAAGGGTATTGCCTCCGCGTAATGCCAGAAATTGTTTCGGCATCTCTTCACGGGAGCGCGGCCAGAGGCGTGTTCCGCTACCTCCGGCGAGAATAAGTCCATAAACGTCCGGCATTTTATGTTCCTCCAATTTGGGTAATATATCAGTTTGCTATATGTTACCAGCGGCCTTGTCTGCATACCAGCGATACGTGAGCGCCATGCCTTTTTCCAGCGCGACCTCCGGCTTCCATCCCAATGCCCTTATTTTGCTTGAATCCATAATTTTGCGCGCCATACCATCGGGCTTAGTTGTGTCGTAAACTATATCGCCTTTAAAACAGGAAATCTCTTTCAGCATTTGGGCGTATTCCGCTATCGTGTAATCTTGGCCGTATCCAACGTTTAAAAAGTCCACGCCTGAATAGTTACTCATGGCAAAAACGCAGGCTTTAGCCAAATCGTCAACAAACAGTAACTCTCTGCAAGGTTTCCCCGTGCCCCATACGGTGACTGTGCTGGCATTTTTTATCTTTGCCTCATAAAACTTGCGTATCAGTCCAGGTAAAAAATGAGAGTTCTCAGGATCGAAATTGTCGTTGTATCCATATAGATTACATGGCATAAGGCTTATAAAATCCGCGCCGCGCTGTCTGGAGTAATATTCGCATAGCTTTAATCCGGCGATTTTGGCTATGGCGTAGCCTTCGTTGGTTGGCTCTAAAGGGCCTGTAAGCAATGCTTTTTCGGTTATAGGCTGTTCCGCCTCTTTTGGGTATATACATGAAGAACCCAAAAACAGCAGCTTTTTGACCTCGTTGCGATGAGTCGAGTCAATAATATTGCACTGTATTTGAAGATTCTCCAACAAAAAGCGTGTTTGATTACTCGCATTGGCTAATATGCCGCCAACTGTCGCCGCGGTCAAAAATACGTATTCTGGGCGCTCCTGTGCAAAAAAAGATTCTACTTTTTCCTGGCGGGTTAAGTCCAATTCCTGACGCGTCTTTTTTACGATATTTGTAAACCCAGATCGCTCAAGCTCGCGCACAATAGCGGAACCTACCATGCCTTTATGCCCGGCAACGTAAATTTTCGCACTTTTATTCATGTCAGGCCAACTTTCTCACGTATTCTAGTCTCTTCTTCTAATCTTCTTCCAAAGGGTAGCAAATTTCGTACCCGGCGTTGCGTATAATAGTGTTTTTCCTGAAATACTCCACGTCATGACTAACCATTCGCCTAACCAGCTCTTCAAAGGAAATTTTGCGCTTCCAGCCGAGCAGGCGTTCCGCTTTTGACGGATCACCCAGAAGCAGGTCAACCTCAGTAGGCCTGAAGTAGCGCGGATCCACCTCGACAAGCACTTCTCCTGTCTTTACGTCTAAGCCTTTCTCGTTCGCGCCTTCCCCTTTCCATTCCAGTTCAATTCCTGCTTCGCGGAAAGCCAGAGTCGCGAATTCCCTTACCGAGCGTGTTTCGCCTGTGGCTATAACAAAATCGTCCGGCTTGTCGTGCTGAAGCATCAGCCACATTGCCTCCACGTAGTCCTCCGCGTGCCCCCAGTCGCGTTTCGCGTTCAGATTGCCTAGCCATAATTTTTTTTGCAGGCCTAGGGCTATTCGAGCCGCTGCGCGCGTGAGCTTTCGCGTCACAAAAGTTTCCCCGCGCATCTCCGATTCGTGGTTAAAAAGTATTCCGTTAGACGCAAACATGCCATAGGCTTCGCGGTAGTTCACTGTAATCCAGTAGGCGTAAATCTTGGCCGCTGCGTATGGGCTGCGTGGATAGAACGGAGTTGTTTCTTTCTGCGGCGTTTCCTGAACTTTTCCGTAGAGTTCGCTAGTCGAGGCCTGGTAAAAGCGCGTCTTTTTTTCAAGCCCCAAAATACGCAGGGCTTCAAGTATGCGCAGAGTTCCCAAAGCGTCCGAGTTGGCGGTGTATTCAGGGGTCTCGAATGAAACTTTTACGTGGCTTTGAGCCGCAAGGTTGTATATCTCGTCCGGCTGAACCTGCTGTATGATGCGGATCAGGTTACTGGAATCAGTAAGGTCTCCGTAATGCAGGATAAGTTTTGGGTCGTCCTCATGCAGATCTTCGTAAAGATGGTCGATGCGCGCCGTGTTAAAAAGGGAGCTGCGTCTTTTTATGCCGTGTACGCGATAGCCTTTTCTAAGGAGGAGCGACGTCAGATACGCTCCGTCCTGTCCGGTTACTCCGGTTATAAGTGCCGTTTTCAAAAAAATTCCCCCAGTATACCGTATAGTATAGTTATTTAACTTCGCAAAGCCTCAATTGCCGTTGCCACTTCGCTGGCGATTGACAGGCGCGAACGTGATCCTCCCTTTTGCCAGGCGGTTCCGAATGGCTTTGCATATCCGTCATTGTACAGGCTGGCGTACATGCGTCTGAATTTGGGAGACTGCGTTTTTTCCGGCACATAAATATAGACCTCGGACGCAAGCGAGGTCGCCGCTTCCGAGCACATTGACATTGAATCTCCAGTGACGACTATCACGTCTGCCAGGGCCATCATTGCCAGGTACGGGTTTTCCCCGCCTTTCCCCCAGATGTATTGAAAGCGCTTCTGTGGAAGGCGTTCTTCTAGCATCGCGGTCACTTTATCGCCAGTGCGCGGCGAATTGAGGAAGAATACTGAGCCGCCGCTCTTTCGCGCCATTTCCGACACTCCGGCGGCCAGCTCGTCAACGCCGGTCAGCAGGGGGAATTTTGCGCCCATATCCGCACCGGTCAGCAGAGCAATCCATGGCCTTGGTAAATCAGGCAGCCTGCCGCGCCATTTTACGGATTCTTCCGCTAATGCGGCATCGCTTACCCGATTGGGAGCACCAGCCGTACGCAGAATATTAGCCCCTTCTCTCGAAAAGCTGTCGTGCCAGGGCACAACCAACAGATCGAATTCGTTGTATCCACATTCAGGATCCATCATTTGAATAATTTTGGTGTGTTTTTGTTGTTTGCCGAGGCGGCGCTTTATGTACCGCGCGACAGGAGCGTTGCGCCGGCCTGTCGTAACGATTATATCTGGAAACTCAGCCGCACTCAGTATAGAATGGTCAAAAGATATGCCGCTGGCGCCCAGCAAAAAATTCGGCAGCTTCGCAGTCCATGTGTGGCGAACCTGCTTGACTGAAAAGCTGTAACCAAACATATTTTGCAAAGCCTCGCATACGCCGAGCGTTTGGTTGTTATGCCCAGTTTGTTGGTCGATTAAAGCCCAGATAATCATCTATGTGTTTTTGCCTCTTTCGTGAATAGGTTTATCCAGTATACACGACAATTAAAGCAATTGCGCCTCTCTATAATGGAGAGGCGCAATTGCTTAGCAGGTAAGGACTTCAGATTCTAGCCTGTGGCGGTTGAGTTATACCAACTTGCAATCAAACGAATGTTAATCTGAATTTTAAACGTTGAATGTAGCTGGTTTTAGCTACCCTAACTTCAGGCCTTTTATTTCAAATTGGTATTAAAGCTGTTAATCACACCGCCATCTCCGAAGAGGCGACCTCCACGCCTAGTTTGCGCATGGTCTCGGCGAATATCCAGCGCAGAGCGCGAGCACCGTCTGGGGGCATAGGGCCTCGGCGAACCGGCAGTTTGACTCCGCTGAACGCGCTGGTGTACGTACCATTGCGCTCGGCCCATGCTGTTATCGGAAGGACTATATCGAATTGCCCTTCACAGGCGTTCGAGGCGAGTAAGATTTTTTTAACGCCTTTTAATGTACTTTCCGTAAAGCCAAAATCCTCCGGCGTACAGTCGATAAAAATCGCAGCCGCCGTACCTTCAAGAGCTTTTTGAGGTGTATGAGTGATTACTCCTGAGTCGAGAAGTCCGCGAGCGTTTGCCCTTAAAGCGAAAAGAGCCTGAAGATTTTCGGGGAACCGCGAGCAGTCTTTTTTGAACTCCACGGCCTTAGCTAAGAGTGTTGTTTTTTGCACAAGGCTGGCCAGATCTGGTTTTATTTTCCCCTTCGGCGTATCCGTGTCAAAAGACGTGAGTAATTCGGCTGTTGGGGCGATATTGCCATCCATTGCAGCGATTTTACACTCGTTGATTTTCTGCGTTACGGATGCGACGGCGGAAATTTCCTGATCCGTCAGGGAAGATCCTAAAAATATCGCCGTGCTGCCTTTCAGCGCTTCGATTAGTTTTTCTATCCCTTCGCCCCACTCAACGGTTTTTTCGCCAAGCATCGGCTTGGTTAGGCGGTTTTTCGCCAAGCTCTGGAAATGGTAACGTCCGCGAAGACAGGTCAGCCCACGGTTAGGCGAGTCAACAGAGTCCATGTCAGTCGTCACTCGGGTTATTCTCGTGCGCTCTTTGTCCATGTTCAGCAGCAGCTCGCAGCCTAGCGGGCAATGGGGGCAGGTGGTTTTCACCGTGATCATCCTGTTATCGTGGGGCAGGCGCTCCACGCGGCGTTCCAGCAGCGCGCCAACCGGGCACACCTGGGCGCATAGGCCGCAGAACGTGCAGTCGGAAAGCTCCATGTTTTTGTAAAACTGCGGAGACATGACGGAATCGAAGCCGCGTTTGACGAAATCTATGGCATGTACCCCCGCGACCTCGTCGCACACGCGGACACAGCGCCCGCACAACACGCACTTGTCCATGTTGCGGACGTAATAGCGGTTTGCAGATTCTTCTTTTTTGATATGCGCTCCGGACACGAGTTCCGGCTGAACTTCAAGGTCGATCGCGTACTCTCTCAGCTTACATTCGTGAATGTCAGGGCAGCCGCATTCCATGCAACGGGATGACTCGCTGAGTGCCTGTTCCAAAGTAAGCCCGTGGTTGAACTCGGAATGAGGAGCCTTGATACGGATTTCAGGACTGTCCTCCCTCGGATGTTCGCGCTCCGATTTGGAGACGTGCGCAAAATCTTCAGTTTCGAGGTTATTATTGACCACGTCGTATACGAAACTCTTTTTCGGCGTACCGAATCTGAGGTAGTGATCAACGGATTCCGCGCACCAGTGGCCGTTGCCGATAGCCTCAATGGCTATCTTAGCGCCGGTCTGCTGATCTCCGCAGCAGAACACTCCAGGCAGTGGAGTGGCGTAATTTTCGTCCACCTTCATGTTTCTTCCGTCGTGCAGGTTTTCCGGCACATCGGCGAAGTTTACACCCTGGCCTATCGCAGCTATGACATTGTCTACTTCCAGCACGAATTCCTCGCCTGTGGTCACTGGGCTGCGGCGGCCTGACGCGTCCGGTTCGCCAAGCTTCATGCGCTCGCATACAAGGCGCTCCACCTTGCCGCTGCCTTCGATTGACTTAGGGGCGGCGAGGAACACAAATTCCACGCCTTCTTCCATTGCCTCCCGAATTTCGACGTCCTCGGCTGGCATTTCATCTCTTGTGCGCCGGTAAACCACGTAAACTTTTTCCGCGCCTAGGCGGCGGGCGCAGCGGCACGCGTCCATGGCGGTGTTTCCTCCGCCGATGACGGCGACGCGGTTTCCTATTTTCATCGGGTTGTGCGTGTTGACGGTGTAAAGAAAGTCAATTCCGCCGACCACACCTGGAAGATTTTCTCCTTCAACGCGCATGAGTGAGGATTTCCAGCAGCCCATTGCCAGAACGACCGCATCGTACTCCGAGCGCAGCTTGTCAAGGAATATGTCTTTGCCGAGTGCCGCGCCTGTTTTAATTTTTACTCCGTGGTCAAGAATCCAATGCGCCTCGGCGTCAATTACTTTCGGTGGCAGGCGGTAGTCGGGAATTCCGTAGCGCATCATTCCGCCTAAATGCTGTTCGCGCTCGTATATGACTACTCCGTATCCCAGGAGTCTGGCGAAATACGCGGCGGACAGACCGGCCGGGCCTGCTCCTATCACGGCGATTTTCTTACCGTTTTCAATTATTTTCGGCACGTCGCCTAGAGAGCCTTGCTCGATTCCCCAATCAGCAACGAAGCGCTTTACGTCGCGAATGGAAACGGTTTCGTCCACAAAGTTGCGGCGGCATTTTTCCTGGCAGGGGGCTGGGCAGACGCGTCCAATGCTCGCAGGCAGGGTTATGTGGTCGTGAAGCTCATCCAGCGCGGCGCGATATTTCCCCTGAGCCGTCAGGTTAAGGTAGGACTGTACTTTTCCCTGAGCTGGGCAGGCGATATTGCATGGCGGGCGGCAGTCTCCCACGTGGTCGGAGAGCATCAGCTCAAGAGCCAGTCGCCGCGCCGCCGTTACGCGATTTGTATTGGTGCTGACGACCATTCCGGGCGCGATGTTGTTAGTGCAGGCGCGCATCAGAGCGCGGGCGCCTTCTATTTCGACAAGGCAAAGCGAACAACCTCCGTGCACGGAGAGATGCGGGTCGTAACACAGGGTGGGGATTTTTATCCCCGCCTCTTCGCACAGCGAAAGCACTTTCTGGCCAGGGTAGCCGTAAGCGTCTTTCCCGTCGATCGTGACTTTTATGGTTCTGTCGGTTCTGTTCATTTTCATAAGCCTCCTTAAAATCAATCAACCGAGATGCACGAAACAGGGCAGCTCTTTTTGCAGAGCCCGCAGCGCACGCAAGCTTCGTCGTTGATAGAATGAGGCTTTTTCAACTCTCCAGATATTGCGTTGACCGGACACGCCTTGACGCAGCGCGTACAGCCTATGCAGCGCGGTTCGTCAATTGTGTATTTGATTAAAGCGGTACACACTTTAGCCGGGCATTTTTTGTCCAAGATATGCGCTTCGTATTCGCTTCGGAAGTATTTAATCGTGGTTTGAACGGGGTTAGGGGCCGTCTGTCCTAGCCCGCAGAGAGAGCCGTCTTTAATTTGTCCAGCAAGGCCCAGCAGCTTGTCAATGTCCTCTGGCACGCCTTTGCCCTGGGTTATTCTCTCCAAAATTTCGAGCATCCTTTTCGTGCCGATGCGGCAGAACGGGCATTTTCCGCATGATTCCTTCTGCACGAACGTCAGAAAGAAACGCGCCACGTCCACCACGCACGTGCTGTCGTCCATTACGACCATACCGCCGGAACCCATTATGGCGCCGGTCGCGTTTATGGACTCGTAATCGACGGGGGTGTCTAGCAGGTGTTCGGGGATGCAGCCGCCTGACGGGCCGCCAAGCTGAACTGCCTTGAATTTTTTGTCATTTTCGATGCCTCCCGCGATGTCGTATATGACCTCGCGCAGGGGCATACCCATCGGCACTTCGGCTAACCCGCCTTTTTTTATCTTGCCGGCTAGTGCGAACACCTTCGTGCCTTTGCTGCGACCATGACCGTACCCGCTGAACGCGGCTGCGCCGTTAATCAATATCCAGGGCACGTTGGCGAACGTTTCCACGTTATTTATGTTTGTCGGTTTTCCCCACACGCCGCTGTTGGCCGGGAACGGCGGGCGCGGACGAGGCATTCCTCTCTGCCCTTCGATGGAGGCTATAAGAGCCGTCTCTTCGCCGCAAACGAACGCGCCAGCACCTTCTTTTACGTAGATATCGAAATTAAAATCGCTGTCGCCCAAGATTTCTTTCCCTAGAAAGCCTCTTTCGCGCGCCTGTTTGATGGCTATTTCAAGATGCCGTATGGCCATCGGGTACTCCGCTCGGCAGTATATTACGCCGTGCGAGGCTCCCACGGCGTAGGCGGCGATGATCATACCCTCTATGACGCTGTGAGGGTCGCTCTCTAGAATGGAGCGATCCATGAACGCGCCTGGGTCGCCTTCGTCGGCGTTGCAGACGATATATTTATTTGTTCCGTTTGGGTTTTTAGCGTTTGGTTCCGTTCCCTTTGCGTCGCGGGCGAAGCGCCATTTCATACCTGTGGGGAAACCAGCTCCACCGCGCCCTCTGAGTCCTGAATCCAGAACCTCTTTGATGACGCCGTCGCGGCCAATTTCTTTCACGGCTTTCGTTAAGCCTTTGTAACCGTCGCGGGCGATGTACTCATCGACAGATTTTGGGTCGATGAAGCCGCTGTTGCGCAATACTATCCGCACCTGTTTATCTATTCGCAGATTTTCAGAGGCATCTTTTTTCTCATCCTCGGCAACCCCGTATGCGAGTATCAGGTTCTCTTTAACGACTTTGTTGTTGCTGACATGTTCTTCTATTATGCGGCGCAGGACTTCTACGTCTACTTTGCCGTAGGTGTAGCTTTTCCCATCCCGCTCCACGCCGACCAGCGGCTCCATGTAACAGCAGCCCACGCAGCCGACTTTTTTGATCTCAATTTTTTCGCGATCTCCGCGAGCGGCTACCAGCTTATCGAGTTCTTCGGCGACAGGGATGGCTCCTGACGCGATTCCGCAGCTTGCCAGCCCAATAGTAATCGTTGTCTTGTTCAATTGGACACCTCCTTGAGCTTTTTCAGTACGTCAACTGCTTTTTCTGGAGTAAGCCAGCCGTGTACGTCATCGCCGACCATCATTACCGGCGCAAGGCTGCAACATCCCAGGCACGCCACGCCCTGCATGGTGAACATCAAATCCGGCGTGGTTTCGCCGTCTTTAACCCCAAGGAATCTTTCCATTTGATCCGCGATAAGCCCAGCGCCCTGAACGTGGCAAGCCGTGCCCCTACACAGGCGCACGACATGCTTTCCCTCAGGTTGGAAGCGGAACATGGCGTAAAACGTGGCTACTCCGAAAAGCTCGGCGACAGGAATACCAAGTTCCGTACCAACGTGTTCAACGGCTTCTTCGGCCAAGTAGCCTATCTCCCGCTGTACGTCGGCCAGGAGAGGAATAGCTATGCCCTCTCTGCTTCGGTATTTTTCGACGATAGGAGCTAACCGGGTGCTGAGGTTCGGTATAGCTTCCGCGTTAATCGTCATCATTAAATCAGCCCTTTCTTTCTTGTGTTTTTGTAGCGAGCATAAACGATATAATGTTGGGGGTAAAAAAATAATTCGGCAGAGCTAAAATACGTAATTTCGCTCACCATGATGCCAATATTGCCGATATATGCTCTAAACGCGATTCGCCCTGACACATCAAAAGGAGGCTAAAGTATGAGTAAAACTATCCCTATGCCAGTAATTGAGGCGTCCGGATCACCTTACAAGATTGGGTTTGCCCACGGTTCGCAAGCTAAAGCGGAGGTGCTGTGCAGCATCAAAACTTATCAGTCGATGTTTTTATCATATGCCAACCTAAAATGGGAGGACGCAAAGCGCAAATCTGTCAACTACATTCCGTATATTGACCAATTTGATCCCGATTTGATGAAAGAAATCCAGGGGGTGGCGGATGGTGCTGAAGTTGAAATGGAGGACATTTTAGCCCTTAATGCCCGCAGCGAGGTGGTTATGACAACATCTGGCGTGCCAAACGAGGAACTCACCGATGGATGCACCGCTTTTTCCGTAACCGGCGACGGCGCGCGGGAAGGGCATATCCTGCTCGCGCAAAACTGGGATTGGAAAGGCACGCAGATTGATTCCCTGGCTGTCCTTAAAATTAAGCAAAACGGCGGCAAACCGGATATCACAATGGTTACAGAGGCGGGTATTATCGGTAAAATCGGCTGCAATTCCGCCGGGCTCGGTATATGCCTGAACGCGCTTGCGACTCCTGTTTTGCCGGAAGGAGTGCCGCTGCATATCGTGTTAAGAGGGATTCTTAACAGCGTAAAAATCAGCGACGCAATAGGCAAAGTAAATGCCAGACGGCACGCCTGCGCGGCGAATTACCTGATCGCGCACAGAAACGGCGCGTCAGTCAATATCGAAAAAACGCCCAAAGAATTTGAGGTTATATCGCCGGAAAACAACCTGCTGGTTCACACGAACCACATGGTCAGCCCTCGCCTGCATCGTGTCAACGACACTACCCGCCTTCTGCTGCCGGATAGCTATGTGCGACTGCACAGGGCCAAAACTTTGCTGCAAAAAAGAAACGGCAGCATTGATGTGGAATACTGCAAAAATGTTCTTACCGATCACGTGGAATACCCTGACTCAATTTGCAGGCATGACGACCCTCTTGATGGCCCAGGTTTTCGCGGATGCACAGTTTTTTCGCTGATAGCGAACCTCTCCGAAGGAAAAATCTGGGTCGCGAAGGGAGCGCCCTGCCAGAGCGAATATCAACTGATACAAACGGGCAGCGTTACCTAGACATGTTTTTTAAACGCAGAAATGTTTCATAAAAGGATTCCTGGTGAACTTTTTTGACGTCGAACCGCAGAATTGAAAAGACAATCTGCACCGCAAAACCTATACCTAGTGCTGATATAACTGTTCCTATCCCGGCGTTGCCGCCCAGGAGCCAGCCAATGAGTAGCGCTGTTCCCTCCATGCAGATGCGGCACAGGCCCACCGGCTTTCCAGTCCGCTTTGTTAGAACTACCATGAGTGAATCGCGCGGGCCTGCGCCATACCCTGCCCCCATGTAAAGAAAAGAGCCAAAGCCTATTATAAATAGGCCGCTGATCATCATGCCAACACCGTAAATAAAGCTCTGCATAAGCGGAATCCAATTTCTGCCCAGAATGATATCTATAAAAGCGCCTATAAGTATCATATTGCAAAGGGTTCCGAAGCCTACGCGCTCTTTCATGAAAATGGATATGGCAACTATGACAAACGATGTGAGTATGCTGCCCATACCCAGCGTAACTCCCAGATTCAGCGCAACGCCCTGATGAAAAACATCCCAGGGAGGAAATCCGAGGTTTGCCTGAAGTGTCATAACTATTCCGACCGCAAAGAGGAACAGTCCCAGAAAAAGCTTTGCAACCCTTAAAATTTCGCGGAAAAAGTATAAAAAAATGTTGCCCATGTTTATTTGCAAGCCACCTTTTGAATGAATGACGGAGCATGATTATTCAAGGATGACTATATATTATCATCATCACGATTATTTAGCGCGTCGATTTGCCTGTATCTTCGGCGGATCACGCGGCTGTTGACGTTTTAAACAAAGTAAGCTAATATCTTTTCCGCGTGCGGGGATGGCGGAAATGGTAGACGCGTAAGACTAAGGATCTTATGGCCGGATGGCTGTGGGAGTTCGATTCTCCCTCTCCGCACCAAGTAATAAAACCACCAAACACATATCAAACATTAAAGCCGCTGTAAAAACAGAGGCTTATTTTTTTGTACCACTCAAAAATCATATCTGCATCTGCCACGGCGATATAATAAACAGTACGAGGGGTGATGGTATGAAAGCCGAGTTTGATGCCGTTGGTATAGATATCGGTGCTCGCAACGCCCGATGCGTTTATGCCGGGAAAGCAGGAAAAACAGTAAAAAATTCTCATCCGGTGGTGATTTCCAATAGGTGGGAGAAGACGGCAACGCCCTCGTTTACAGGCTGGAATGACGACTGGGTAGTTGGGGAAGATGCCGTCCGCTTGTTTACAAGCAGCTCAAATTTAGCGTGGAGAAGCGCTAAGAGCAAGATGGGAACGGACTTTGTCGCTATATGCGGTCGTGCGCGATATACAGCGCAAGATATCATCACTCCTTTGCTTTGTGCGCTACGCGAAGACGCCGAGGCTTTTCTCGGAAGATTTGTTTCATCCTGCGTGTTGGCTGTGCCGGCATATTTTTCATCGCGCCAGCGAGAATTTCTGGCGGAGGCGGCGCGTGCGGCAGGCATGACCAGCGTGCGAATGATAAGCGAGCCTGCGGCGGCGGCTCTTGCTTTTGGGCGCGAGGGGCGTTTTTTGATTCTGGATTGCGGGGCAAGCGCCTCTAATATATCGGTCGTTGAGAGCGAAGGCGGAGCTTGGCAGCTTCTGGAGAGGACTGAAAGCGCCAACATAGGTGACGATATAGATTTAGTCCTAGCTGAGTGGCTTGGCGAAAGGCTAAGGCTCGGACATCTACCGGAAAATGACCCGCGTAGCCGCGCTTTGCTGATGGATGTCGAGACGATTAAGATAGCGTTGTCCTCCTACAATACGTACGATTGGAAGCCTCCTTCGCTGGGTAACCGGGAAATTCCAGCTCTTAGGGTCGAACGCGAGGAACTGGAGCGAATGATGCGCTTTTCGATAAAGCGCATCACGAACATGGCGGGAAGGCTGTGGGAAAAGCATCGACCAGAGCGCCTTTTATTGGCAGGCGGTGCATGCCGCATCCCCCTTTTAAAGGGTTTGCTTGAGCAGGAGATCGATCCTGAATTTTTCAGCTTTTGCGCAGAAGAGTCCGTGGCACTCGGCGCGGCACTTCACGCTCTTGCGGGGCAGAAACACCATTTTGACGAACCAGATGAGCTGCTGACAACCGGTGGTAAGGCTCGGGATTTGAAAATGAGGCTTGTGCTTATAGAGCCGCTGCTCAGTCAAGCTCATAGAGATAGGCTTCATCTTATGGTGAACAAGCTGGAAAATCTTGAAGACGACGCCTCGTTCATAGAGATTCTGGAAGGCATAGTAAAAGCTCTTGAAGCGGAATTTTCGCAAAAAAAAACCTCCCTCTGAATGCCATAGCCGCTACGTGAAATTTGCAATTCAGTCATTTCAAATCATTTTTTACCTGCCAACGGCTCAGCCGGTGTGCAAATCGTTCTAATTTCGCGGCAACTTTTTCCATAAATTTCATATCCCCCTACAGGGCTTGTGTGGCGGGCTGATAACTTGCTAAATTATCGGCATGGAAAAATATCTGGTAAAAAAAATCTGTGGCCTGTTTGTCGTACTGTTCGGGGTTTCGGTTTTAACCTTTGCGCTTGCATCTTCCATCAGAGGGAATCCCGCTGAAATTGTGTTGCGTCGTTCTGGACTCGACCCTACTCTGGAAGAAATATCCATAATGGAAACCCGCATGGGCCTTGACAGAAGCGTATCAGCTCGGTATATGGCATGGGTCAAGAATGCGTTACGGCTGGATTTCGGTGTCTCCAACATAACGCGCCAGCCTGTAATTGAAGAGCTTGCCCGCAGACTACCAGCAACACTTCGGCTGGCCGTTGGCGCTTTTACGGTGATGTTGCTTTTGTCCGTGCCGTTTGGCATTTCAGCGGTAGTTTTCCACGAAAAATGGCCGGATAAATTGATCAGCGCGATTACTTTTATTGGCATGGGAATTCCGGGTTTTGTTCTGGGAACGGCGCTCATGTATTTCATATCGGTGCGGCTCGGCCTGCTGCCTATGGTGGGAGATATAACTCCAGCCCGTCACATTCTTCCGATTCTGACTCTGGCGCTACCCATGACTTGCCGATACGTTCGCATAATAAAAGCCTGTATCCTCGACGTGCTGGGCGAGGATTACATATTTCTTCTTCGTGCTCAGGGGCTTAAAGAAACAACGATCCTTTTCGGCAACGCACTGAAAAACGCGCTGATTCCCGTCATCAACCTTATGGGACTCAGCCTGGGAACCCTCCTTGGCGGCTCGATAGTGGTCGAGAGCATTTTTTCCTGGCCTGGGTTGGGCAGTTACCTGATAGCCTCCATCGACAGCAGGGATTATCCAGTTGTGACCGCGTATGTGCTGCTTACGGGAACGGTGTTTGTGCTGATAAATTTTTTAGTGGACCTCTTTGTCTGCCTGCTTGACCCGCGCGTATCTCTGAAAGGGGTAAAGTGAGATGAATTTCAAGCTCAAGGCAGGCGCAGCCATGATTACCGTGCTTTTTATGACGGCGATTTTCGCTCCACTCATCGCGACCTCCTCAACCGGAGATTGGAACAGACGGCTGATGCCGCCTGAACTCAGCTTCTCAGCCGGTCTTCTGGGTACAGACCATCTTGGACGGGACGTTTTATCCCGCCTGATTCACGGCGCACGACTGTCTATCGGCATATCGCTCGTAGCGCTTTTTGTATCCCTCGCACTAGGGCTGATTCTAGGCCTGCTTGCGGGATATTTTGGCGGCCTATGCGACAGCGTGGTGATGTTCGCGGTTGAGGTACTGCTAGCGTTTCCGGGTATGATCCTGGCTCTGGCGATTGTGAGTATAGCGGGGGCCGGAATTTTCAGCATCGTCGCCGCGATTTCCATAGTATCGTGGATAGGTTACGCCAGGCTGGTGCGCGGCATGACCATGTCCGTCAAGGAACGCGATTTCGTCAAAGCGGCGCGAATTTCCGGCACAAGCGATTTCGGAATACTGACCCGCCATATTCTACCTAACGTGCTAAACCCGGTAATCATCTACAGCGCCACAAATATAAGCGCCATCATAGCGCAGATCGCGGGGCTGTCGTTTCTGGGGCTTGGCGTGCAGCCTCCGGCGGTTGAATGGGGAGTCATGCTAAACGACGCAAGGGGCTACATCACAACGGCGCCGTGGCTGACCATCGCACCGAGTGCAAGTCTGGTTTTTATGATCACCGGCTTCAATCTTTTTGGCGAAGGATTGGCCCGGCATATCGGGGAGGAAAAGTGACACAGTCAAAACTGCTTACCATCGATCGGCTCACCGTTCGCTACAAGGCCGTGGATAAGCCATGCGTGGACACTGTTTCACTTACCGTTGAGGAAGGGCAGGCACTGGGGCTGGTTGGCGAGAGCGGCTGCGGAAAAACCACTCTCGCAAGGTCTGTTATCGGACTTTTGCCAGCGGCGGGTGAAGTAACGGGCGGCTTTGTTAATTTTTGCGGGCGGAACCTCCTAAACATGGACAAAAGCTCGCTAAAAGCGATACAGGGACGAGAAATCGGAATGATTACGCAAGAATCTCTGTCGTCGCTCAATCCTGTCCGCAAGGTCGGAGCGCAGTTTGTTCAGCTTTTGGCCGAAAAATTAGAGATGGGTAAGTTTGGTGCGCTGAAAACAGCGGCGGACTTTTTGGGGAGAATGAATTGTACTCCCGACATTCTGAACCGATACCCCTTCCAGCTTTCGGGCGGGCAGCGGCAAAGGGCACTGATCGCCATGGCCTTCGCCCTACGTCCGAAGCTGTTGATAGCGGACGAGCCTACAACGGCCCTTGACGCTTCCGCTCAGGCGCGAGTGCTGCTGGAAATAAAAAAACTGCGCGACGAACAGAATACCGCCGTTGTACTGATCTCCCATAATTTGGGCGCCGTTTCTAAGATATGCGACAACGTTGCTGTGATGCGCGAAGGCGCGATTGTCGAATACGGCAATGCAAAAACAGTGTTCCACAAGCCGTCTCATTCTTACACCAGAGGCTTGCTCGACTGCATCCCCCACTTGAATTGCGACCGGAGCAAAAGACTTTACAGCATCCCCGAAGGGAACCTAGCCGCTTGCTAGAGCTAGCTCTTGATCGTGCTACAAAATCTTATGGCAAGCTCAAAGCCGTAGATGGCGTCTCTCTCAAAATACAAGAAGGTCAGGCAATCGGCCTTATCGGCGAAAGCGGCTGTGGAAAAAGCACCATCGCATCCATTCTTGCCGGGTTGACTCGACCTGACGCCGGGCAATGCCTGTTTGCCGGAAAAGACCTCGCTAGTCTTAACAGGCAAGAATACCTACATTATCGGCGAAACGTGCAAATGGTTTTTCAGGATTTTTCGTCAGCCCTAAACCCGCGCCGAAGCGCTGGAGATAGCATCGCGGAGCCAATTTGGAATTTCCATCGGCTCAGCAAAACGGAAGAAAAACGGCGAGTAGGAGATTTATTGCTGCAAGTCGGACTCAGCCCGGATGACGCGAAGAAATATCCCCGAACTTTCAGCGGCGGCCAGCGCCAGCGCATATGCGTCGCTCGCTCGATTGCTGCCGAGCCAAGCTTTTTACTGCTTGACGAGGTGACCTCAAATCTGGACGTGTCGGTGCAGGCACAGATATTAAACCTGCTGGCCGACCTGCGAAAATCACGCGGAATGGGGATTTTACTGATATCTCACGATATCGGTGTTGTGCGCTATATGTGCGACAAAATGCTGGTCATGCACAATGGCGGCATTGTTGAGGAATTGGACAGCGAAAATATTGGCGGCGCGCGGCATTTTCATTCCAGACATCTTTTGGAGTCAGTGTCATGTATAAATTAAGGAGGCAGTCATGAAGTGGAAAACTTTTGCCCTCGCGGCGGCGGCGTTGCTGTTGATCATCGTTTTGTACGGCGTAGAAAGCCGCGTAACTCAGAGCGCAGTTTCTAAGGAGCTGATTATTGGTGAAAACGTTGATTTGGGCGGATACGACCCGAACAGAGATATGTCGCCCTTTGTACGATTCCTGATTTTTGACGGGCTGGTAGAGCTTGGTTACGACTTCGAGCAAATTCCCGCTTTAGCCACAAGCTGGAGCATGAGCGAGGACGGTAAAACATGGACGTTCCACCTCAGGGAAGGAGTTCGCTTCCACGACGGCGAACCCTGGAACGCCGAGGCCGCGAAAATCAACTTTCACCACCGCATAAACGCTGGCTCTGGCGGTTTTTACCGCTCAATAAAACGCATGGAAGCCCCCGACGATTATACCTTTGTTGTTAACCTTGCAATCCCCATGTTTACATTCGCCTCCGATGTTTCGGTTCCCACTCACGCCATGGTCAGCCCCAGGGCGTACAACGAGAATCACGAAGTCATAGCCGCAATAGGCACCGGCCCATTTATGCTGGAAAGCTGGACAAGAGACGTTGAGTTCGTGATGACGGCCAATCCGTATTTTCACAGAGGTGCGCCAAAGCTGGAACGCCTGCGCTTTCTGGTGATTCCCGACGGCAACATTCGCGCCCTGGCACTGCAAAGCGGCGCAATTGACATGATGAGCGGGCGCGGCGCTCTAACCGCGCTGGAAGGCTTGCGAGGACGAGACAATATACAAATTATCAAAACCATGAGTCAAACCTCGGAATTCATAATGATCAACACCTTTGACGAAACTATGAGCGATATCAACGTGCGCCGAGCCATCGCGGCGGCTGTGAATTTCCCAGGCGCAGTCAGAGCGCTGCTACCAGATCTCGCGGAACCCGCCGTGAATTTCTTTTCGCCTGCATTCGTACGCTTTGTGGCTTCAGATTTTCAACTTCCGCAATACGCTCCCAAGGCTGTGGCTAGCTATCTAGAGGCCGCTGGTTATGGATTGTCGACCAACGGATTTTTTTACAAAAACGGTGCGCGGCTTATAGTCGAAGTACTGGTAAACTCCCGCAACGAAGAAAACAGAGCGCTTGCCACTGTTATGCAAGAGCAATTGAGGGCCGTCGGCATCGAGATGGTCATCACTTTAATGGACGCGGCAGCAATTTCCGAGCGTGTATCCATGCCGCGGCGCGATTTTCAGATGGCCATGCGCGGTCAATATTTCATTCCCTCAGACGACCCGTCCATACACTACAGGAACGGATTTTTTCACAGTGCCTCGCTTCATAACCTGTACTCCACGCCGGAGCTTGACGCGAAAATCGACCGCCTTTTTCACTCCCTGGACGAACAGGAGCGGCTAGCTCTGCACAAAGAACTGCAAAAGGAAATTACGGCGCGTGTTCCTGTGATCATGATGTTTCACCGTAACAGCATCATCCTAGCCAACGAAAGACTTGCGAATTTCCGCCTCGCCAGAGGCACATGGCAGATATTCAAAGGACTTGAAGAGGCTTACGTGAGGTAAGTGTCTAAAATAAGGAGTTCCCACACTCTGTCGGATATATCGTGGCGATTATGATTTGTGAAAATAGTTTATCATAAATCATATCTCGTGACGACACTATCTAGTCGTTCCTAAAAAATCGGACGTTCAGAAACGTATTTTTGAGCCCCAACTGGATCAGATTATCAACATGGAGCATCCTCTGGTACTCCTGGCCGGTCGTATCGACTGGGCATCTTTAGAGTTGACTTTCGGGAAACTCTACGTTACGAGTTGGGGTAGACCTTGTTTGCCAACACGGTTCATGGTTCGTC
>Ga0123352_10005319_pt1 | contig 19333 bp, 12 predicted proteins | sample TergutLab28metaG_FD_89700 | JGI IMG/M metagenome (GOLD analysis project Ga0123352, IMG submission 89700) | Labiotermes labralis P1 segment gut microbial communities from Petit-Saut dam, French Guiana - Lab288 P1 | ecosystem: Host-associated > Arthropoda: Insects > Digestive system > Gut ... | reverse complement strand
GGTTGGGGTTGGTTGTGTGTTGGGGGGGTGTGGGGGTGGGTGGTGGTTGTTGTGTGGGGTGTTTTTGTGTGTGGTGGGGGTGGGGGGGGGGGGGGGTGGGGCTGTGGGTGTGGTTGGGGTGGGGGGGGGTGGTGGTGGTGGTGGTGGTGGGTGATGGTGGTGGTGGTGGTGTTGGTGGGTGATGGTGGTGGTGGTGGTCGTCGTCGTCGTCGTCGTTGTCGTCTGCATGTATGTGTTTGCTTTTGGCTCACTGAGTGACTTACCTCGCATCGTTACAACTGCAGTGAGAAATTCTCTTCCCCAAAGACACAGTTCTGAAATTGTTTTTGTCTTAAGGTTTTACGAAATTTCTCTTCCATGTAGAACGAATTTTGAAATATGTTATATTTATTAGACGTATTATTATTATTATTATGAGCCGTCCCTGGAGACTTTTTATAAAGAATTTAAAACTTGGAGAAACAACCGCACCGAATAGTTAAAGCAGACTACGAAGAAGCGGCGTTCCTTGTCTCTTAAGAGTAAAGTTTTAGAGATAAGGAAAGAGCGAGCTTTTCTAGAGTACAGAAAATTTATTCGCATTCAAAAGAAATCCCCCAAGGCCTTCTCTGCTTTCAGAGAATGCTGCTTTACTCGTTTCTCCTTCCAAGAGGCATACCCAAGATGATCGTGCACAATAGTACCAGCCAACACAAATTTTAACTGAATGCAACAGCAAATCGCTCTATGGAAATAAACAATGAAACATAAATGAAGGCAACCGACTAAGGAGCTATGAATAAAGTAACATAAATACCTCTTATAATGTAACAATACTGAACATTATATGTTGTTGTGTGTGTATATAATTTTGGGGTTCGGAGGATATTTACTTTTCAAAGCACTAACAACTATAACGGGACAGTTTCTCTCAACCTATCAAGAAATTTCCAACGCAACTCGTCTGATAACACAAGTGGTTACTACACTTAGTCGTGAAATTCTCTGCGTTATTGAATAAATACAGCTTACAATGAACACTTCTCTAAGACTGAAGAGCTTCTACTTTGGTGTATTACTTACAGACGCAGCGGCTTTAAACCCGTCTTTTAACTTGTGACAACACATGTACCTGACGGGTTTAATCAGAGGAACAAAAATGTGTAATTTTGGTTTTGATCCTGAGCGCGCTTGAAGCACACAAATAGCGTAAACGAACATTAAAATACAACACAATTGTTACATTTGACTTTTATAATAGAAGATGAATTATGAAATATAAAATTTTACTAACACAAGCCACGGAGATTTTACACGGAGCATAAAACCACTAATCATTTTTTTAAAAGTGTTCTGATATTTGTACAGAAATTCATCCATGAAATATTAGAGGTATTTTCAAAGGGACAAGCAAAGGTACCAACTCTACGACTGTATACAGTGTACAACACACTGCCCTACAAATTACTACCAATGGTCATCTTCAGAGTTTATTAAGCTTACTTAAAATTCATTTTCTTTGGTTATAATATTTTTATCATTTTATGTCTACAAATACTATCGAGCTCTTGTTTAAAATCTATAAATATATATATATATTTGTATATTATACTCATATGCCTTTACTATTACATGTCTCAATATATGTATACTATCGATTGTTCCCCTATTCATTCTGAATCCACTTTGGTAATTAACAATTACTTTCTCTGCATATTCTGCCAGTCTAGAAATGCTGTAATAATTAAACCCCGACTGCTTCACGCCCTACACGAGATCTCGCTTTACCCAATTCACAGAAGACTGGGTGGGACCCAGAGCTAATCTGGACGCTTTGTTAAAATTAGCTTACCCTTGTCAAAGTATGCTTAGAAATATTCTTCATACATTTTCCTGAAAGGACTAATTATGACACAGAAATTCCCGAGCTTGACAACCGAAAAATGAGTTGACAACTTCATAGAATATTTTGTATTCATGAGCTTCAAAGAGTGCTCTGATGGGCACCGAATTTGCAAGGCACAAGTAAACTATAACTCTCAAATGAAGTGAAATAAGTTTCTGCCTTAAAAACAGAGAGTTTACTCAAGGCAAATAGCTTACAGTTTGAAAGTACCTCGCCTTAATGTGTAAGGTCTCTTTGTGTCAACAGCAAATGTTCAAAAGTTTGAGAGTATGGGCAAAACATGTAGATTTCCTTGTCAATAACATTATCGACAGCTACATAGAATATATTTGTCGACTGTTAAATAAAATTAAATCAGCTGTTGCCTACAAGAACACGTCAGCTCCGGTAACAGTGAAACAAGATCGGCAATGTACGTATCATCGTAACAATGACGCGCGTTCGTGCAACCATTGTTGCAGTGGAAAAGCAAATAGCATATTTACACAAAACTTTCTCACAAAATGACTTTAGATGCTGCTTCGAGACCTAAGTGTCTCTTGCAGGGCTGCGTGCAGTCCCCTTTGGAAATTACTTTGAAGAGAACAAAGTTACGATATAATAACTTGATTGTTACATTTTAAATTACTTCTCGAAAATAGCCTAATTATTCAATGACCACACCACATACATTCACGTATTTACACGTTCACTTTATTTTTTCAAGCGGGGATCTTGCATTGGGCCAATCCCATGTCCAAGATTTTTTCCGCGTCGTGTTAGAAGATCGCTTTTCAGCAGTTAATTCTTGATTGGTTCAGGCAAGAGGGCCTAATCCATAAAATAAAGTATATTATAATAATTCATTCATTCATTAGTATTCAGCCCTGAGGTCGGTCCGGCAGGAATCAGAGCCTGGTTATGGAACCGATGTGGCTCTTGGCGCACTGCATCCTAGGCAACTTCTTGGGGATAGTTTGCCATTGCTTTTCCCCGTCTTTAGAGGTTCCCACTTTCCCACATTATAATAATAAGTCATAAAAATAAATTAATTGCACAGATAAAACAATACGTGTTTATATTTAACTGAACAGTGGAAATGCACTTATGAAAGGAAGATACAGTGCTCTATTTTTCCTCAGCTCGAAGGTCTAGGATACTGCTGACATAGGGATCCAAAGTAAAGAGTGAAATGGAACCTATTCAGAAACTTAAAACAAAAAAAAAATTCCTCTTTCCTTTGTCTGAAGGAACGTGAACCAAAGAATTGCTCGGTGCTTGCCTCTAAGAATGTGGAAGGGGAAAAAAGGAGAATGTTTCGAGTGCTCTAATCAAGATAACCCCATTTCTTCTTCTGTTGTCTTTTTCTCACTCCTTTCAGAAATCGCGAAATGTTTTCCTTTACCGTAATGTAGACCTTTGTATCTGTTTGCGTCTTGTACTGCGACAAAATACACTCAATTTCCACAAAATATATAAGTAAGTAGGATACGGAGGTAAACACCTGCCTGTTAGTGAAGCACATAAAGTGAGAAATTTTTTGAAAATTTAAAGTGCTAAAGCACAGTAATTGCGTGTTTTAAAATCTTCTATTAAGTTCATCGAAGTATGAAGTTTGGGACGTCAGCAACAAGTATCGCGCGCTATGAAACCAATTAAGTGAGACATCCAAGAGACAAGGATCTTCTTCTTTTTTTCCAGGTAGTTCCTTTCCTGCGGGTTCCTCGTGTAAACTGCAGTATGAGCATTTATTTCTCTCATGCGTGCTACATACTACACTCTTCTAATTCTAATTGAGAACTTATTTTTAAAATGTACACTCTCTATTTCTATACATACTGGGTCACAGTATGTGCGTGCAATGAGACTCACACTGTAACAAACTTTTTAAACTTACCCTGGAGAATTTTTTTTTCTTTTCCCCATTCCTCATTAAGTAACTGCCTTTATGAAGCATACTGAATCACATGCAGCACAGCAAAAGCAGCCGTAAATGCAGATGTTTTAGCGTCATATTTCTTAATTTTCTGCTGCAGACACATTCGTGTAACTTAATGCAACATAGCAGTAGTTCGTTGATGCTCTTCTCTAATGTAGGGTTACACCAAATGTCTGGTTAATTATTTTGTGTTAAAAACATGAGAGGTCTATCTTGAAATTTTAAGTGTTACAGGGGTTAGTGGCATATAATGTTAAAAATCATTTGTTGAAATGTTATTCAACTTTTTTTCTGATAGGACTCAAAGTTCATCAAGTGTACTTAAAAAATCAAAGTATACGTCGTCTAAATATCGGAAGAGATGGTTACTAATATTATCGCGATTTGCATTCGCGCTTTACTTCGACAGTTTTGTGCACACACAAAGCGCCTGTTACTTTACTCACCCGCTGTTCGTTATCCTAAGAGAAACTTGTAATTATGCATTTTTTATTTATTATAGGACCTGGATGTTACAGGGACTGAGAGAGCATCGTTGAAGCGGTAACTACGTTACTGGTTGGATATCTGAGAATCTGTGTTTCTATTCACGGCAGGAGCAGCAGATAACTTTCTTCTCCGAAATATGCAGACCGGCAATGGTGCCCGCTTGGCCTCTTATTCAATGAGTGCCAGGAAATATTTCCCCCCGGACACAGCAGCTGGAAACTGAACCTGACCACTCACGTTTATCTAGTGCTGAATTTAAGAATAAGGTGCACACTAACTCCACTGAGGCTTATGACTCCGTCACTGGCACAGCGACAATTTAATCTTTTTGAACATATAGCCCACTGCTTTCTATCCTCTAATTTTCTACTAAATATTGATATGGTGCCGCACAATGCTAATTTTATGAATTAAAATATTTTCACAGCAACGAAACTGCACTTAGTTTAAATAAATATACATTTTGCGGAATAAACTGTTGTTATCATCGTCTACACCAGGAAAGCAACGCACGGGAAAGTAGATAACAGTGTACGAAGGATTTCCTTTAGACCCATGTCATTCTATTGGTGAAGACAGATTGAAAAACTGGCGCAATATGTAGGCTTGTACCACACACACGCGCGCGCGCGCGCACGCACGCACCCCCACACACATATATGTGTGTGGGGGGTGAGTGCGTGCACGCGTGCGTGCGTGTATTTCACTTTTTAAAAATGCAGGTTAAGTTTATATTCACATAACTGTGGATTTCCAAGAAATATAGATTATGCTTCCAATAAAAATAAATGTCATAAAACATCATTTTATTAATGCAAGAATAAATAAACAACAAGAACTTGGCTCATTTCTCACAATCGTAACAACATTTACAAAATCTCAAGCAGCAGCTCAATGAGCACGCGATGTTTAAAACACTTTTTCTTAAAATAATGAGTAATGTTTCATCGCCTAACTTTTCCAACTAACAGTTACTTTACACGGAAAAATTATTTCAGTTAGTAGAACAAATAAGAGTATTTTAAATGTACAGTAACTGAACCAAAGCAAACAAATCGGAGAATCAAGAAAGGAGGATAGTGTCGCACATAAATTTGTGCATCTTGGTAATGCAGGTCAATAACAATTTATCATAACCCGAGAAATGTACTTGCAAGTTTTAACGCATAAATGGAGAAGGTGGAGGAGGAGAGGAAGAGATGAGTACGAATAAATGTTAGGAGAAGATTCAACTTTTACAGTGATGGAATCCTCGGAGTTAATCTTTGATTAGTGCAAAAAGGGCTTAAGTAAACTAAACTGATTGGCACGGCGTGCTTCTCCTACCACTGCAGTACACCATCATACATTAAGCAATGCCTTTTAACAGTACACCTTCCTGAATTTGTTTTGTTTCTGCTTAATGTAAAGAACAGTCATGAAGAGATACTTCTGTTACGTGGCTGAACTTTTATTCGAACTAATGTTTGTGGAAACGAGGGAGTTGTTACTGTAACAGTCAATAGCATACGACTTTTATATAGAGAACAGATTTGGACGTCTTCCTTTTAAAATTCATTCACAATTTTTTATGAAGACAAGTAATGTAAATAAAATGACAGAAGTGCATGGAAAAGGTGTCATTCTTGTATGAGAAAAAAACACTCTCTTTTGCAGTTGCTGAATATTTGTGAGATTTTGGAGAAACCAATCTTTTCATGAAAAATTTACATACACAGTTACTCTAAGACACATGTTGTGAAGCAGAGTCCCTCTTGAGAAATTGATCCTCGAGCAGCAAGTACAAACCTTCCAGACTTTTATGAAACTCAGATGGTCATTATTACTTATGTATATTGGACCGTGCATCATTGTGATAGGTGAAGAATAAGAAACCAACTTGAGGTCACTAGTTATTAAGTTTTATTTCACTTCTTCTATGCTCAACATGTTTCGGACATTAATAGATCCATCATCAGGAGCTTGCGACTTTTTTATTGTATCACCACATTGGTCGTGTGTTCTTGTTTCGATGTGTGTTGGAGTTTCGGTGTGGTTGGGTTGGGGTGGTATCCGTGTAGCAGGTTTTTCACTTCTTCTATGCTCAACATGTTTCGGACATTAATACATCCATCATCAGGAGCTTGCGACTTTTTTATTGTATCACCACACTGGTCGTGTGTTCTTGTTTCGATGTGTGTTGGAGTTTCGGTGTGGCTGGGTTGAGGTATCCGTGTAGCAGGCTGAAACACAACTGGTCTGTTCATGTGGAGTGCGGGGTGATATCAAGTTGGTCATTATTACATTCACAAGAGCCCACAACTGGATTCCAATCTACCCTAGATCAATCCATACCACAACCTCACTCGCTGTGCCCCCGGGTTGGATCTGATTTCTTACGCCACCAAGTAATTCAACGAAGGTTTTACTTACCATCTAATACTTCAAATACGATTCTCCTCTTTCTCCACATCCTACATGTAGTGCCCAACTTATATCTTCTACAATTAAAAGAGATCTAGATGGATATTGTCCTAAAGTGTTTTCACGTAAAGAAGAGAAAAAGAAATGGAGAGGAAAAATTATGGTTCTGAGGAAAAAAGTAGATAAGGGAACAACGGAGATAAGGGTGAATGAGATAAAACGAAAGGCATAAAGGGAATAAACAAGGGTTATATAAAAGCTCTGAAGGAAGGTATAGGAAGGAAGAAAATGAGAATAATGATTTTAGGATGAACATATATTGAGAATGGGAAGGGAATGCTCTTGTGGAAAAAAGATATTGGCAAAGATACGACACAAATAAAGGATGGATTTATGAGAGGACGTCCTGAAATTTTTGAAAGGATATATTATTATTTACTTCTGTAGTATAATTTTAAAACTAGTGGTATATCAAGTAGCATTTAATCTGTAAACGATTAGAAACTCTTCGGGTAACATTTCGTATTCCTTTATATTACTAATCATAAACACGACTCTAATTATAAATTTAAATATGGGGAGAAAGAATTTACGACACGAATTTTCTGTTCTAGAATCATCTAACTTACACCTCTCATTCAGTCGGTGAGTGCAGCTTTGTATTTACTGCATATCCTCGAATTAGATTTATTCGTTCATTCATTCGTACAATCATTCATAGGTACCTTGCCTGTGTTACGACAGGTCCATAGGTAGCTTGCCTGTGTTACGACAGGTCCATAGGTAGCTTGCCTGTGTTACGACAGGTCCATAGGTAGCTTGCCTGTGTTACGACAGGTCCATAGTCTCTTCCAAGGCGAGGTCCCGACAGAGTGCGGTCTAGTAATTCATCTTTAAAATTTCAGTATCTTTTGCTTTCCTTAAATTCATCCAGTTGCTGCTTATGTCTTCTCTCTCTTCTTCCTGTCACTTCTATTCTTCCTTCTATCTTTCCTTCAATAGCGTGTTTAGAAGGTAGTACCTTTGCAAGATGTAACCAGTATAATTCAACTTCCTTCTTTTTATTGCATGTAGTATATTCCTCTTTTCCGTGACTCTATTTAATACTTCATTCTTCGCTCGATGAGTACAACTGATCTTCTCCATAATTCTCCAGTACCACATTTCAAAACTTTCAAGTTTTTTCTGATCTACTTTCCGAACTGTCCAAGTTTCAGCACCATACAAAGCTATGCTCCAAATGTAGCATTTTACTAGTTACTTCTTTGAATTTAATTCTAATTTGCTAGTGAATAATTTTTCTTCTTGTTAAATGTTGCTTTCGCCATGGCAATCCCGGATTTAATTTCACATGTACATCTAACATATTTTGTTCTCATGCTACTCAAATACTTGAAATACTTCACATTTTTCAGTTGTGTTTGTTCTACAATCGTTTGTTCTGGGATGGTTGCCTTAAGATTCTATTATCTTAGTCTTTTTCCACATTAATTTTCATTTCATAACATCCTCCAAATTCAATTAGTCTGTCAGTCATGCCTTAAATTATCGTTTCATGCTTAGCCAGCAACCCATTATTTGCACATTTCGCAGGGCCAATTACTTGTCTCCTATTCTGAAGTCTCCAAGATGTTCAAGCGCTCCTTTTGTAAGGTATTCAATGTGTAAATTGAATAGAATCGGTAACGAACAGCACCATTTTTAATTTTTTTTTTCAGTTTTCACACTTCTTCTCTCCAATTGGTCCAGCCTTAGTTTAACTCTCTCAGCCATGTACAATTTGTTACTTACGTTCTTTCGCACTAGTCAATGCCACTTTCCTTTAAAATCTGCATTGTTTGTACCAGTTTGCACATTCAAATTCTTTCTGCAAGTATATGAAACAAGCACAGAATTTTTCATCTGTGTCCAAAGTGGGTTCTGATATTATTCTCAGCATCCCAGTGGCATCCCTGCTTCCCTCTTCTCTTCCAAGTTCAATGTGATCTTCACCAAGTACGTTCTTAGTTCTCTCTTCAGTTCTCTTTCACATTATGCTCTCTACTATCTTAGAAACACGTGTCATGATGGTGATTGTGCGATGGTAGCTGCAGTTTGTAGCCTTTGGCTTCTTCTTTAAGTCAATCATTATTGATTTCAATTAAATCCCCGGGCCATTCTCTAGTCTAGTATGGGTTGTTGTGTTATTAGTCTCACACTACCTTCGCAACAATTTGAGTAGATTCCCAAGTACACTATTATCCCCTTCTCAATATGCTTTTAGGCAACAATGTTCTTTTCGTTTTTCACCACTTGCACCTCTGGAATTAACACACCGTCTAATCACCATTTGAAATTTAACTTTGTTCTTTCAACAGCACTTCACTCACGCCTAGAATAGACACTGCGTTTTTCACCACCTCCTTTTTCACCTTCTCCCATTTGCCTCCTTGATTCAAAGTCTATACTTTCCATATTCCAATTTTGAAGCCGTGATATTCCTTCTGTTACTGTGTGTAGACTTTATTGCTGTAAATTTTATCGTGTAACATTTCCTCTATAAACACTCCCTCCCCAACAGGAGGTCGAATGGATGACTAGTGCACTTCCGGAATTTTGTTGTCTTCTGAGGAAGCATCTTGCAGTATTCTCTGTTTTTGGACAGAGACTACCCAAGAAAAGCAACAATGTGCTAGTTTTTCCACTTGCATTCCAAATCGCAATACAGTCACCGTTCAAACAACTGTGGTCACCTCCGTTGCTAAAACATAACCAACCATCTCGCGCATCATCTTTTCTCTGCGTCTAGTAACTGCTGATATCGCTGCTGCCAAATCTAAGATACTTAAAAATATGTAATCATAACGAAAACAACCATAAATCACATTTTTTAACTAAAATTATACCAATGGGAAAGAGGACTATTAAAAAATTTAATCTTAGCAATTAACCAACTTAATGCACAAAATCTTCTTTTATAATAAGTTTATTATAAAAGAAGATTGTGTGCATTAAGTTGGTTAATTGCTAAGATTATACTGAGATGCACGGTCAGTAAAACGTTAAAAAAATTTTAGTTACTTAACCACAATCATAAGTAACTCTTTTCTTTGGTGGGGGTATCTGTGCCATTTTAGCCACAAAGATTCAACTTAATTTTTAAAAATTCAGCGGTCGTAATGTACCGGCCACAGTGAAAGCGAAAAACTCGATGTTTTTCGGACAATTTCTTTAGAAGATTCTCGCAATAAACACAGATTATTCCACATAAACCTTAACCAAACAGGTCTTCCTAATGGAGTGTTCTCCGTGGTTATGGGCTTAACGTTCCTATAAGTAAATATAGTGAACTAATGTTATCTTATCTGCTTAAGTTGTAATTAATGGTATTCCATTTCATGGGTCGCATGCAGAATGAATATACATGGGTGCTGATAAGTCCTTAGCCCGACCAGGAAGAAAACAAGCTAATGTTTCTGCCAGAATGGCGTGAATTTCCTTCGGCGCCTTGACTTGCAGGAAAAAAAAACTTGACAGCTCGCGTCTCGATGTTGTTGAAATCGCGCGCGTACCTGATATGCTTCCGAGCTTCTTTCTTTCCTGGTCGGGCTAAGGATTTTTCAGCACCCCGGATAATAGTCTTCCTACCAAGCGATTCTTTGTTTCTTCCCTTTAAAGTAAATAGTTTTTTCAAGGTGTAGTTTTTATAAATTGTTCTTCAGTCTCTTCTTTTATCTGTAAGGAATAATTAAAATTTGATAGAAGGAAATATCCTCGTTTTCTTAAAAATAACACTATCGGCTATTCTTATACGGTAGAAACAATGAAGCAATAAAGCAGTTCACTATTTGGATTAAACCCGTCTAGCACATGCTTTGTATTCTGATAGTGTTTTACGGACGTAGATTTAGACACTTTGTCACATTAGACGACTCTTGTAGCGCATTTTTGTAACAAAGAAGACAAATGCCTCTAAATCTCGACATAGGTTAAAGAGAAGTAGCCGGAGAAAGTGAAGAAGTTGAGGAGATATACAAGAAAATGAACAATGTAGTAAACGCGTGAAGACTACTAGTTCCAAAAACATGAATACTGTAAAAAACAAAAATGTAGTTGCCATACCAGTAACGTATTTTTTATACATTGATGGCACAGTCTATTGGACGAATTTTCTTGTAAACGCACAAAAGGAGAAGGTTAGCTGATTTGATGCGTACTACTAAGAGGAAGCCCTTTAGAGGACCATTCCATCAGTCACTCATTTCGGCCATATCTTTGCTTCGGACGTTAATTAACCCTGCATGCAAGATTATTCCAGACATATTAACGAAGAGTGCACATGGCATTACCAAGTAAATTAGGATTTTTACTTATATTTATTGGACCGTGCATCGTTGTGATAACTGAAGAATCAAAAAACCAACTAGATGCCACTTGATATTTTATTTTACTTCTTATAGGCTCAACATGTTTCCAGCATTACTATGCCCATCATCAGGAGCTCGCGACTATGTTGTTGTTTACCACATTGGTCGTGTCGTTCTTGATTTGCTGTATGTTGGAGGTTAGGTGCAGTTAGGCTGTAGTAGTGTCCGGGCTGCAGCTTGCTATCTTCATATACAGTGAACTACACACATGCACAACGGATCAGAATATGCTGCCATAGCACCAACTTCGTTCATGTCAACGGACACGATAGAATCATTCTTGTAATTTTTAGCCAAGCTCTGTACAAAGTTCCCTGATGAAGGATCCTCTGTGATCCGAAACATGTTGGAGCACTTTTAAATATTTCATAATTTTAATTGTATCTACATATTATATATTGTACATTGGCTAGATAATAAAGTGTTTAATTAACACTTGCTGTTCTGTTCGCATGAAAATAGATGGATATTCGCCACGTACCGCCGTAAGAATGAAACAGCGACTAATGCTTGTAGTACCTGGAGTAGTGTGTTTCAGAGATCGGTGACGAAATTATATACGTATCTTTGATACCGATTTCATTTTCTTAAAAGTGTCCAAATATTGGCTATATGTTTAGAGACGGCTTGCAGTTCTTCATGGTCTGTTGAAACACGCACTCTCGTTAAATTGAAAGAAGGCCGTCTTCTGTAATGTTCAGCAGAAAGCGCCTAAAACACCTAACACTGCTGCAGCTAAGGAATTTTCCACAAGAACGTATGACAATCCACTGTCACAGGAAACATACTTGGGACGCCTGTGTAATGCATACAGGTAGACAGGTAGATACGCTCACATATGAGAATAAAGGTGCGTAAGTACACACTTTTGTTTCTGCGAACATGCCTACCATAGATGTGACTTAGAGTTTCTTGTTTTGTTGACCGTGCATCCCTGTAAAATCTGTTTCAAATAAAGCCAACTAGGTGCAGACTACTTCTTAGTATCTTATGCGTATTGGACCGTGCATCATCTTGATATTTGAATAAAGGTTGACCAACTAGATTACACTTGCTTTATTATCTACTGCTCAACATGTTTCAGACGTTAATACGTCCATCTTCAGGAGCTTACGACTACTTGTTGTGTTGTGTAGGCTGACTTGAGGCGTGCTGGTGTTATGTAGCGGGATTGTCTGTTGGTGATGTGGTATCCGAGTGCAGGCTGAACCACGCAACAAATAGTCGTAAGCTCCTGAAGATGGACGTATTAACGTCTGAAACATGTTGAGCAGTAGATAATAAAGCAAGTGCCATCTAGTTGGTCAACCTTTATTCAAATACTTCTTAGTATATTTATTTCAACTTCTCTACATGTTTCGGGCAAGTATGTGCCCATCGTCAGAAGAACTTACTGTACATTGTCACACTGGTATTTTTCACTCTGTATGGGTGGGTGTCTGTTGCAGCAGACCAGACAGCCACCCATACAGAGTGAAAAATACCAGTGTGGCATTGATACAGTAAGTTCTCCTGATAATGGGCACATGGTTGCCCGAAACATATAGAGAAGTTGAAATAAATATACTAAGAAGTAGTGTGCACCTGGTTGGCTTCATTTGAAAAAGTAACTTAGAGGCCATGAGTTATAGCTTGAACTTGCTAACGGAAAAAAAGTCGTGGTCCTCCGCAAACGCTCAGTTCCGAAACTTTCAAAATCTTAGGCCTACTTAACTTATATTATTCGATATTTACTTCAAAATTTAATTTCTGCAACTATGTTGGGTTCGAAACAATGATTCGAGGAAGCAGACAAAATTACACAGATATTTTTCTGCGTAATTACAATTAATATACCGATATTATTTACCTGTTTTATCACTCAAAGCATGTTACTTCTTAAACAATAAAAAATACTTCTAAATTTTAATGACTTGAGTGCAAAAAATAACTTCCTAATACTGTAATTAATAGGATACTCAGAAGAAACTATTTCAGAATATCTACTTTTCGTACAATAATCTATTAACTCGAAGATTTTATGAGGAACTAATTTGTTCAATACAGCCTAATTACCAAAAATACTGTCCATAGAAGCCAAGATTATAGAAATTCTTATATCTGCTTCTCAGCATCTAGGCGAAATTACTGTTTTTTTTTTTCAGAATTGAAGGGATTCGACCGGATATTTGTTTCACTTTTCCTGTGAATGATTTCCTGTTTCACACCGTCACGAACATTACAACACTTAGCGCTCGTACTAGAAAAATAAAGATGTTTCTATTTCTTACCTTGCTTTTGTAGTCCGTACTTGACGACCTCTAAAGGCCATATACGCCTATAGGAAAAATGGAATAGTTTGTAGAGAATAGGAATTGTAATGGAAAATAAAGCAAACGGGCACAGGGATAAGTTTAACGTTACTAAAAGAACTACTTGAAACAGATAGTTGGAAAGATCATCTCATTTGTGCTATCATTGCATACTTCTATATTAGTTTTTCCCACAGCTCAAATGATAATGGTGTGTGTTTTTCTAAATGAAGCCAAGGTATAAACCTATATTCTCTACAAAACAATCATCCTTCCATGTTAGGTAGAACTGAGAAGACCGCAAAAATTATTTTTGTTTTTATAAATATTTGCCAACTAATATGCTTAAGTGTGTAGTATCCCTACATTTTCTAGACGAATGTGATATCTGGGGATCCCAGAGAGGTGACTACAGTTCTCATCCGCAGTATATAAACAGTTAATACCTGTAATTGCGTAGTCTCATTCCAAATCTAATATATGCAATAAATCTCTTTCCTTTTATTCAGTTAGTACTGAGAATTCTAATATGAATTAATTCATGTGAAATACGTAATAATGACCTGCGTCTAGGATAAAATAAGAAACAAAATAATTTTCACAATTCGCATACCTGTAAACCTACACTGTAGCTAATACGAATAATTCGTGGAAATATAGAAGTTCAGAAATGTCTCTAAGGAAATCCAATAAATAATTCGAAGCAGCTTCAACCGCTGAAGCAGGATTCTGATGATATGCATTTTACTCCTCAAAAGTTTCACTTGCTTAGTTCACACCTAAATTTTTCTCCTTTCCACTTCCATTCCTCCACTTTCCTTTCATCCCCTAGCTCCTCAATCAGTTTTTCTCAAACCTTATACTTCCCTCTTCAACTGTCTCCTTTTCTGTGCTCCAGCAGGATAATTTCTTCCCTTTATACCCACCCTCCCTGCAGCATCATTAGACTGAAGTTGTGCTGACAAAGACCATGAGGCAACGCAATGAACATCATGTAGTCGACCCAAGATGAAGATCGATGGTATGGGGGAAACAAACGCAAATCAAACTACTGACAGAAAGCGAACATCGGAGGACCTTGCCACAGAAGGTGACTGTTGTCACGGGAGGAAAAATTTGTAATATGTTCAATGGAGATGAGCAACGTGACGGATCCAACATTTCGAAGAAAATTTTGCACTGAATGGCTGCATATTTCGTAACACAAAACAAAGAGAACAAACACAGGCTGTAGCTGCAGCCATTTAGAATATTCGGGCGTTATTTTCTCCTGCAGCTCTACCGTATTGCTGAAGGTCAATGTTTTCTTCGGAAACGATAGACAACTATTAAGTGCTACACTATTGGTTGGCGGATATAATGAGTTTCGGAAGAAGTGGAATGTAGCTTGGGAAAGCAAGACAGTACTTTTAAACTTAGATAACACATGTTCCTTTCTCTCGATAGCATAAAATCACTGACAGGGAAAGGATTTTATAGACTATAGCAGAAAACTCACTAACCAACTAATTTTATGCGAAAATTTCACTCATTTTAAGGCATTTTGTACTCGAACCAATCGTGTAAAAACCTTATTTCTTTTTAAATAAAGCACTTTACTTGTGACAAATAAATTATTTTGTCCTTGAATGCGGGGTTTCAACTACATTTTTCTTCAAAACTTTGTTTATTTTGTGTACGTACTGTCCATTAATCTCCCGTGATATCACCTTTATAGTTATATTAGGCAGGCACGTGAGCGCATTCCTTCCCAATAAACTGCACAAAACCAAAATTACTTGCTGCTTTTTGGCTGCAGTTTAGTTGTATAATTAAAGAATTAACGCTTCTGATAATACAACCTTAAAAGGGCCTAAAATATCCACTCGTTTCTGCTGTAGATTTTTGTGGTTCCCACACCCTTTCCTTTCCCCCAAAATAACATACTTTGTCTGTTCCTTGCTATTACACTATCGGATATATTCCCCATTTCCCTCTCCTTTCATGTTTCAAATATATCCTTTCTTGCTCTTCCTTATTACTTGCCATTTATCTTCTCATCCTTTGTGCCAATTCCATAAAACTTCCTCGCTCTAAGTCTCGGGCTTTTCTTCATTCTATAAAGACACTCTGAGGCGTAGTGATCCAATCCTGGATTAAAACGAGAGTGTAAGAGAAATGATAGCTCCAACCCACGCGGCTCCTCTCAAACATTCCTCTATATGCAGAAGCAGTTCTTCGTTCTCGGAGATGTGAATGAACCAAGGAGTATAAAGACGGTCTGTTTTGTTTTATCTGTTTCATTAGAGTGAGAGATAGAAGACCCATTCGTTTGTTTGTACAAATTCCTTCCAGGTATATAAAAGACCCCGCGCTTCCAATTTCTTGTATTCATAATGATACTGATTATGAAAATGTTAATTAAGCCAAGATAAGAAGATTCACAGACGCCTAGTGCAAGGCACTCCGCGTACCTACTGACAATTAATAAAACAAACGCAAGAACGCGTAATTTACTCAGTTTGTTTTGAATGTTTAATCTTGAAGGCGTAAGAGAAGCTACGATGAATTTCAGTCAGGTGGAAAGGGATACCCCTTAAGCATGTGTCAACAGTGTGAATCCTGCTTTAATTATTTTCAGTTAGTGAAGTTTCTGAAATAATGTGTAGCTTTAGAATGTAAACCATTGAAACTCGACTTGAGAGTAGCATCTACACGAATTTCATCAGCTACCTCATCATATACACTCAATTGTCAATTATAATAACCAGTCAGTGAAATTTTCGCAATAAGATGATTTACGGGCTCAGGTCGCACAGGATGTGATGCCGTGCCGTCGGTGGAGTAGCCTGCGACGTGAATTCCTGCCACATTTGAGGAACCATTCATCCCAAATATACATCAAAATATCCTTGATTAACTGAATCATAACATACGTGAATGAGAAAAATTTAAATCTCGTGGAATAATTTATTTGAATAAACATGCCAAGTATATAGATGTACTGTGTGGGGAAGAGGTTTTTGTTTATGTTACTCAAAGCGGTTCACGAAGTAACAACAGTACTTCAAGCAGTGAAAATATGTGCCACTATGGCCGACTCAATTTACGCTTTAGAAATGAACAGCGACGTGTGTGTGTGTGTGTGTGTGTGTCTGTGTCTGTCTGTCTGTGTATATGTGTGTGTGTGGGTGTGGGTGTGTGTGTGTGTGTGTGTGTATACATATATATGCGGAGATTTACCGACCGGTGCCACATTACAAAGTGATGTAGAGAAAAAGGACGTCTGAAGTACATCAGACATACTTTCAGAAGATTTGTAGGCGAAAAATCAAAATGGAACTCTTATTCACTTCTAGCTTATTCCGCGGTTGAAATATATTGTAATATGTCGACCGTGGAGACTCTTGATATTAACAACGCCTTTTAAAATTACCTATTAGTTTAATTACAAACAGAATTAGATGACCTTGAATAATTTAAATGTCTGATCATATATTCTGTCGCTCAAAATATATACTTAGAATTTAGAAAAAAACAAGAAGTTTTATTGCGATGAGTAAAACTAATATAACTGTATATATAAAGGAGCAGGATCTTAAAAAAAAACAAGGCAGGCAATGTACGGAGAAAGTAACACTGAGGCGCTTTTTTTGTGTAACCACTGTTGCAGTGGAAAAGCAATAAGTATTCCACATTCTGAGTGTGTGTCTGCAGCCATAGATATCCAGCATGCAATGATCATGCGCCATATTGTCATCTATGGCCTGTGCGACTGTATAGTATTTTTTCACATTATCTCACAAGCAGAACGATTTTCGACAAAAAGCATATTGGGCCTACAATTTGTTTCGAGTTTATCTGCCAATTTTGTCTGAGACATTTCTCGTTCTAACAAATGTGAGCGAGATATTATCATAAATGTTCATAGGTCTTCATGTAAAATAACCGTAATCCTTGTCAGATTTTAATGAAACCTAAGTTTTCTCGAAAGATTTTCGAAAAATTCTAAAATGTCAAATTTTATGAAAATCCGTTCAGAGGGAGCCGATTTCTTCCATACAGACGGAAGGACAGACGTAAAACTAATAGTCGCTTTTCGCAATTTTGCAAACTCGCCTAAAAATAAATTAAAACCACTGACCACCTGAAAGAAAGAAAGATCCGCCGATTGATGTGTGAGAAGCTGACGCACGTGACGCCTCTGAGGTGATAATTCACAGAGCGTCCAGATACGTGACCAGGAGGCAAGAAGCAGTCAGTCGTTGCAACTGAGCCCTTAACATTGCCTCAGGTTAATACATCACGTACACCATTAAATAGAAGATCGACAGATGCAGGTGCTCTTCAACTTTGACTGCAAAAAGTTCACACAAAAATCTCCTCAGGAGTTTCAGGCAAAATTTTTGAAACGTCACAGTACTACATATTATTCAGGATTAATACTAAGTGTGTTACTTAAAATATGTAGGCTAAATATCTTAATACTTTTGTGACACTCGGAAAAATGTCTGCTTTATGGAAATGCATAAAGTAAATATTAATGCCTGAAAACGGAAGATACACTACACAAAGAACTGATAATAAGTGACTTGGCGGCAAGACCCTGCTCATTTTAAGGTATTTTACCTCAGGCACGGTGCTATGTAAAGCTGAGAGAGATAAGCTACAGACGTGGAAGCAGAAGTTACTAATTTACCTCGCGAATACATAAACTGCACACGAATATATCTACTTCATTGAATCCTCTCAAACTATATGTCAGGCATGCACAAATGTTCCAAATCTAGAAGCGAACTCAAAATTCTGTGCGCCAAAAGGGTGATATGAAGCAAGTTGTGTACTCAGGACCCACAAATATTTGGTGCCAGCATACAAGAACTAGTCGCCCGGAACACCTGACCCGCGGGATTTGTACACCCTTGTCATATACAAATTTTATTCGTGATCGTTTTTATTATACATAAATTGTGGCCTATTCAATCTCGGGATTTATGAAACACTTTGTTATCCAACTAATGCACAATATGTAATGTATAAATACAATTAAAATTATAAAATATTTAAAAGTGCTCCAACATATTTCAGATCACAGAGGATCCTTCATCAGGGAGCCTTGTACAGTACTTGGCTAAAAATTACAAGAATGATTCTATCGTGTCCGTTAACACCGACCTTGTCCACGTCAACGGACACGATAGAATCATTCTTGTAATTTTTAGCCAAGTACTGTACAAGTCTCCCTGATGTTGGATCGTCTGTGATCCGAAACATGTTGGAGCACTTTTAAATATTTTATAATTTTAATTGTATTTATACATTATATATTGTGCATTAGTTGGATAACAAAATGTTTAATTATCATTGATGCACGGTGCAAACATGAAGATTATTCGGGATTTATATTCAATTGAAATCACATTTATCCACAAAGCTAACGTGCAGAGCAAACTACTTATAATCATGTATTGCAGCTGCGTATTTTGTCAGATGAAATAAAAATGTTCTACTTCTCTTCTTGTGGGCCCGGTAGTTCAGTCAGTATAGCGACTGACTACGGGCTGGACGGTCCGCTATCATATCCCGGTGGGGACGAAATTTTCCGCCCGTCCAGACCGGTCCTGGGGTCCACCCACCCTCCTGTACAATTGATACCCGATCTTTCCCGAGGGTAAAGTGCGGCCGGGGCGTGCTGCTGACCACTCAACCCCTTCTAATGCTGCGGTCATGGAAGAGTAGAGTTATACCTCTACCCACCCTCTGGGCCACACCGGGCCTGTTATGGGATCACTTTACCTTTTACTTCTCTTTTTATCCAATGGTTAGAACTGCCTATAGTTAAATTTTACATTCATTGTTCCGTGCATCACTGTAATTCTTTAAAATAACCAACACGATGTCACTTGTAGACTATCCTTTATTTTCATGGGTAGTCGTCATTCACTCTCTACATGTTTCGAGC